>Ga0272440_1001742_pt1 | contig 17495 bp, 10 predicted proteins | sample SSMMMBAug17_FD_192440 | JGI IMG/M metagenome (GOLD analysis project Ga0272440, IMG submission 192440) | Marine sediment archaeal communities from Little Sippewissett salt marsh, Falmouth, MA, United States - SSM-MMB-Aug17 | ecosystem: Environmental > Aquatic > Marine > Wetlands > Sediment ... | reverse complement strand
AAGACCATCTTTTTTTCTAAATCTTTAATAATATGATTTGTTATATATCGCATATGGCTATTATAAACCAAATTCCAAAATAGTCAAGGCTATTTTGGAATACATTCCAAAATAGCCATTGAATATTAAGGCGGCAACAGCAGGCTTTTGAGACATATCTCCCAATTACTGGAATGCTCGAAAAATAAATTCCTCAATTACTTATGTGCCAATAACGTGTAGGGGCGAACCTTATGTTCGCCCATCGTACATAGGAACGAAAGCGTTATTAGTTCGGAGGGCGAACATAAGGTTCGCCCCTACATTGCTTTCGGACATTGGTTGGATTTCGATTACTACGATCTACCCGAAAATTTATGATCGCTTACTTATTACCCCGCAGCAGGTCTACCAGTTATGCCTTTTCAGACAGAATCTTTGAATGATCTGCGTTAGCTGTCTAAAATAAATTGTGAGGAATTAAATTATTAAGGTGACAAAAAAAATCAATGGTAAATGTCTTGAGTGAGTTACAATATGTATATGGTTTTCAGTATTGGTATGGAGTGTCATCTGATTCTGTATAATAATACTCAGGGGGAGTGAATCGTTACGATCAAGATGACATTAATACTGTCCATTACGAAATTTCGGACAGTGATTCAATTCATTTGCACCACAAGAGAACATATTAATTGTAGCATGCAGATACACTATCAAAAAATTGTTCATTCAAGTATTTATGTATATTGGCATCATATTCCTGGGTATGACCAAAGGCTTTTTGCGCGAGTTTGAAACGTGTCTCAAGTGATGTACAACCTTTGTTTTTTCGAATATCATGGATCACTTCTGTATAATCTAATGGGTCCACCACAGGTGCTACCCGCAAAAAGTTTTTTGCAGATGCCCGAATCATACATGGTCCACCAATATCAATATTGCCCCGTGCCTTCTCAATGGTAACATCTGCTTTTGCAATGGTTTCTTTAAATGGATAAAGATTGACAACAACCATGTCAATGGGAAATGCTTGAGTTCGTTCCAGGTCTTTTTGATGATCATCGTTGTAGGTTTCAGTTAGAAGCCCAAGATATATTTTAAAATCAAGGGTTTTAACAAGACCTCCCTGTGTTTCTGGTTGGCCGGTGTAATCTGTAATCATCACCAGATTTTGTTCTGATTGCAAGATTTCTTTGATTCTTTGATAGGTACCTCCGGTTGATATGATTTGAAGATCAGGAATACTTTTTATCAATTCTGGAATAAATTGATCTAAACCGCTCTTGTCTGATACACTGACCAAAACATGTCGGACAGGGACTAAACTATCAATTTTTTCAACAATATTTTTGCTCATAATGTACGACTCTCCTTATTGTTTTTTAATTCGTTATGAATTGTTTTTACCTGTTCAAGAACAGGTGGTTTCAAGACTCTAAATGAGGGTTGAAACGCTTTTTTATCTTCCCAAACAAAACTGACAACTTCATATTGTTCAGGAATACATTTTTCCTGTTTTACACCATAGATTGATTCAGGGTAGTATTCTAGCCAGAACATACGATTGGGATCAATCGTAAATTTTTGGGTAATACAGGTTGCAATATGGGCGCAGCAACTGCGTATGCTGAGTTTTTGATTTTTTTTTGATGGATCCTCGGGAGGGATATCTTCGGTGATGACAATATAGGGTTTTACAAAAGCAACATCAGTTTTCTGAAGTTGAACCACACGCAACATACAACTGCCTGAGGACAGTTTCAGCAGACCTCCAAAACCATCCCAATAATATATCTGATTGTATAAAATGTTATATGTCATACTGAATTATCGCTCATCAATAGGTACATATTGTTGTTGCTTGGGACCAATGTAAACCTGTCGGGGACGATATAATTTCCAATTTGGATTGTCAGCATCTTCTTTCCATTGCGCAATCCATCCTGGCATTCTTCCGATGGCAAACATAACTGTAAACATGTTGGTTGGAATCCGCATCGCCCTGAGTACAATTCCTGAATAAAAATCAACATTTGGATACAGATTGTGATCAATAAAATATGGATCTTTGGAAACTGCTTCTTCAAGCTCTATCGCAATGTCAAGTAATGGATCACTTATTTCCAGCGATTCCAGTAATTCGTGGCATATCTTTTTGATAATTTTGGCTCTTGGATCGTAGGTTTTATAAACCCGATGTCCAAATCCCATTAATCGGAAAGGATCATTTCGATCTTTTGCACGTGTAATATATGGATGAATATTGCCACCATTTTGTTGAATGGTACTGAGCATTTCAATCACAGCCTGGTTGGCTCCGCCATGAAGTGGACCCCATAGTGCAGAAATGCCGGCAGAAATCGCTGCATATAAATTAACCCGTCCACTGCCTACAAGCCTGACGGCCGAAGTCGAGCAGTTTTGTTCATGATCTGCATGGAGTATCCAAAAAACATTCAGTGCTTTGATATGAAGTGGATTGATTTCAAAATCACGAACTGGACTGTGGTACAATAAATATAAAAAATTGGTACAATAACAATATTCCGGTTTTGGATAAGTCACTGTATGTCCACGTGATATTTTGTATGACATAACTGCCATGGTTCGAACTTTTGACATTAGACGTGCCAGAGTTATATTAATTTCTTCTTCATTATGAATTTTCAAATCTTTATAAAAGCTTCGCAGCGCATTTACCATAGATGACAATATTCCCATTGGATGAGATCGAGATGGAAAATTACCATAAAAAGCTTTGAGATCTTCATGAATCAGTGATTGTTCAGTTAACAAATTACTAAACTCACTAAATTGTTCTTTTGTTGGCAGCGAACCATTAACAAGGAGATAAGCCGTTTCTGAAAAGGTTGAATGCTTTGCAAGTTCTTCAACAGGAATCCCACGATATCGAAGTATTCCTTTTTCACCATCCATAAACGTAATTTCACTTTTACAAATACCCGTATTGGCAAGACCAGGATCCATTGTTATATAGCCAGTTTCTTTTCGTAAGGATGTAATATCAATTGCTTGTTCGCCTTCACTGCCAATGATAACCGGCAACTGGATTTTTTTATCACCAATTGTAAGGGTTGCTGTTTTTTGCATTGTTTTTCCTTTCTGTGATAATTTGTTAGCGCATTTCATTGCAGCAAAATAAATTGTGCATCTTAATCCGGGTTATCCAGGTTTTTACAATAGAGATTGTTTTTGTCCCTATTCATTTGGATACCCATGTATTTAGGTATTTAGCAATAAAAATGTGGCGCGTTTTCTAAAAAACAACTTACATCATGTACCATGATCACATGCAGATTGCAAATTGATCAAAGATTTCATTTTATGTGTTCATCGCCTCAAAATCGCATTCCAACATTAACATATCTTCATCAAAGGCAGTCGTTACCTGGTATGGAATTTTTTTGAATAGCTTTATCATCCCCTTATTGGTTGGGGCAGTGTATGCAAATAAAGCTGAAATGCCATTCTCTCGAGCCGCATCAACAAGTTTTTGAAGAATGATACTTGCAATACCTTTGCCTTGAAATTCTTTGGATACTGAAAAAGCAATTTCAGCCACATTTCTATTCTGTTCCAGCGCATACATTCCAACGCCAATGATTTTACCAAATCCAAAATCACCTGTGATGGCAACAATTGTCATGTTTTTAATATAATCAAGTTGGAACAAATTTTCAACATCATCGCGAAAAAAACTGGTTTTTTGATGAAAAAATCGCGCCACAACACTTTCTTTATCCAGATTATAAAAATGTTCTTGAATGCGGCGATCATCAACAGGCTTTGCTGGACGAAATCGGATTTCATGATTATCAATCGTAACAGTTTCTTCCATATGAATTGGATAGACACCAGTTGATGCTTCATTTAATGTTCTACTTTTCGTGATGTAACCAAGATCCACAGCTTTCTGGAATAATGCATCGCGATAATCAGGATGTGCCAGGCTGATCATGGCAATTGCACGATCCTCAAGATTTTTACCATGTAGATTAACTGAGCCATATTCACTAACAACATAATAGACATCTGCTCGGGGTACGACAACTGATGAGCTGTGCAACTGCGGAATAATTCGACTGGCTTCACCATTTTGTCGGGTTGATGGAATCAGTATGATCGCTTTTCCATTTCGGGACATGGCAGCTCCACGCATAAAATCCAGCATACCTGTTACACCAGAAAAATGATTGAGCGCAAAAGCATCAGCCGCAACCTGTCCTGTCAAGTCAATTTCTCGAGCCATATTGATGGTAACCATTTGATTATGTTGTGCAATAATCGCTGGATTATTTACATAATCTGATGGATGAAATTCAATGGAGGGATTGTTATGCAGATATTCATAAAAATATGTTGAGCCAATAGCATTGCTGGCGACAATCTTTCCCTCATTCAACCCTTTTTTACGATTATTGATTGCTCCCATTGCCACCAGATCCATAATACCATCGAAAACAAATTGTGTGTGAATGCCCAGATCATTCTTATGTGCCAGAGCCACGAGAATGGATTGCGGGGATGCTCCCAGTCCAAGTTGTAATGTGGAACCATCTTCAATAAAAGGCGTGACAATTTTTGCCATTTTGTATGCAGCTTCAATTTCCGGAACATTTCCCACTGTAAGCAAAGGTTCTTTTTTTTCTACAATAACGTCCACATCATTGACATGAATAAAGCTATGCCCCATAATTCTTGGCATATTTTCGTTCACCTGGACGATAACAAGATTGGCCGCATGCACCGCAGACATACAAACATCAACAGAAATGCCAAGACTCATCCAACCAAAATCATCCGGTGGTGTCACCTGAACAAGTGCGGCATGGATAGGTAGTTGTCCTTTTTTAAATAAACCAGGTACAGCAGACAAATTCATAGGGGTAATAAATGGTTTCAGATATGATAAACTTCGCGTTTCAGCCGACCCTTGATAAATATTTCGAATACTAAAATGATGCCCTTTATCCTCTTTGGCTGCTACAGAAATCGGAGATGTTTCCAGGCTTAACAGGCGAACAATTTCAAGATCTGAAAAGCGGCTTGCATTTTCCACAAGCGTTTTGACCAGATATTGTGGTTCACCACAGGAAGAACCAATAAAGATACGTCTGCCAGATGGAATCATTTTAATTGCATCTTCTGCTGAAATCTTTTTTTCGATATAGTCATCGGGCCAATATGATATTGCCATGGTGCCTCCTTAGGAATGCTCTGAAAATAACTTACCCATTATTGTTTTTGTTCGTTTTGAGGTAATTGTATTGTTGAGACGTAGGCCTTATTTTTTGGACGATCAAGAAAATTGAGCATTATATTTTCCGAGCTTTCTTTAACCTTTTCATTATTCTTTCGTTCATTTCCAAGAATCATTCAAAATTTTATTGAATAATGAACTCTTACCCTGTCTCCTCTTTTTTTTCAAGAATAAAACAGCAACCTTCATATTCCAGTTAACACTTTATCGAGAACAAGATGTCCTTTGTAGAGACGCACGGCTGTGCGTCTCCGAGCAGAGAAAGGGCAATCGTTTTTTATCTTCTTATGTTATATGGATTGAACGACCTTTCTTCGCTCGGAGACGCACAGCCGTGCGTCTCTACAGGTGCTTAATCAATCATGATTTCTGTTAATGTGTTAAATAATTTTAACCCAATATGAAGGATGCCAGATTTGAATTAACAGATTCCTTGGCAGTGCGTATATGAGCTTGTCTTAGCCTGACAGGTTTGTCAACCTTGCGTGTCTGCAAAAGACATCTTGTACGCGAAAAAGTGTTAACTTGAATATGAAGGATGTCAATTTCTCACCTCAATAGAAAAAGCCATTCAATTTACTTAGAAAAAAGCTTGAACATTTTTTTTACCCATCGTTATGGGTATCTTTTTTGTTAAATTGAAAACTGCTTGTATTTTTTTTAACAATTTGTTAAATTGTTTTCAGATACCAGATCAAAAACAAAAAAGAACAGTGTCGTACGCATATGATGGGATCACCATCTTCCAGTTAACACTTGTTCGCATACAAGATGCTATTTGAGACGCACGGTTGCACATCTTTGGGCAAAGAAAGGGCCATCGTTTTTCATTTTTATATTTTACAAGGGCTGCGCGATTTATCTTCGCTTGAAGACGCACAGCCATTCGAAAAAAAAGGAAAAAAATGAACTCAATTATATCCGCTGAATTACCAGCAAAAATTTTAATTGTCGATGACTCACCAAATAGCTTAATTGTTTTATCGCAAATATTACATGGTGAAGGCTATATTGTCGAAAAAAAACAAAACGCAGAAACGATATTGGCAACAGTAAAGAAAATCCAACCAGACCTGATCTTGCTTGATATTTCAATGCCTGGGGTTGATGGCTATGAGGCTTGCCAGATTTTGAAAGCAGATGAACAAACAAAAGATATCCCAGTTATATTTATCAGCGGTTTGAATAGCACCTCTGATATTGTCTATGCCTTTTCTGTTGGTGGCGTAGATTATATCACCAAACCATTTCAGCAAGATGAAGTTAATGCGCGGGTCAAAACACATATTACACTACGAAAATCACTTCAACATCTTGAATCAGCAAACAAAAAATTAATAAAAGAAGAAGAAAAACTCCAGGAAGGCATAAAAAACTTTGAAGCTGTTTTTAACGCAACGACTGACATCATAATAATTTCTGATTTGCAAAGCAATATTGTCAATGTGAACCCGCAAGCCATTAAAATATATGGGTACTCAAAAGAAGAATTTTTAAAAATGACAGTCCTTCAATTAATTCATCCTGACAATAAGCATCTGTTCTTTGATTTCACTGATAAAATAAATCAATATGGGTTCATGCGTATTGAGTCAAAAGAGATGAAAAAAGATGGCTCAACATTTATTGCCGAATTGCAAATAAGCATTTTTGAATATAATGGAAAACCACACTACCTTGGTGTGATACGTGATATATCCAAGCGAAAAGCGGATGAACTTGCGCTCATTGAAGCCAAAAAGGCCTCAGATACGGCAAACAAGGCCAAGAGTAACTTTTTAGCGATGATGTCACATGAAATCAGAACCCCCATGAACGCTATTATTGGTATGACAGATCTTTCCCTGCATGCGCAACTTGACCCGGAGGTGGAAAACAATTTGAATATTATCAAGGATTCTGCAAATCTTTTGCTTGAAATCATAAATGATATACTTGACTTATCAAAAATCGAAGCAGGTAAACTCGCATTGGAAGATATTGATTTTGATCTGCATCAGCTCCTGCATAATATTATTCGGATTTTCTCTGTTCAGATTGAAAATAAAGGCCTTGTCGCTCACCTGGAAAAAGCTGATGGATTACCGCAATATATCAAAGGAGATCCAATCAGACTGAAACAAATATTGTTCAACCTAATAAACAATGCAATTAAATTTACTGAAACCGGGTCGATTTCCATAAATGTCAGACAGGAAAGCACATCTTTTCTTGTTTTTTCTGTAACAGACACAGGGATTGGTATTCCTGAAGACATGCAAGGCCATATTTTTAATAGTTTCACTCAGGCAGAACTGTCTACAACAAGAAAACATGGCGGAACAGGACTCGGATTGGCCATTTGTAAAAAGTTGGTTGAAATGATGGGCGGTCACATAAACGTGACCAGTACACCTGGTAGCGGTAGCACATTTGCTTTTATGATCACGTTTAAACCTGGCGATAAAAGCATGGTTCGCCCAGAAAGGATGATTGTAGATTTAGAAGATATAAAAACAGGATGTCAGAAGCTAAAAATTCTTCTTGTAGAAGACAATCAGGTCAATACCAACATTGCTAAAAAATTTTTAAAAATGTTCGGACATGATGTCATTGCTGCCATGAATGGAAAAAAAGCTTTAGATATTCTTTCCAAAGTAAATTTTGATTTGGTGCTTATGGATATCGAAATGCCGGTTATGAATGGTTTGGAAGCCACGCAGCATTTACGTAATGGCAAGGCTGGGCCAAAAAATATAGAAGTCCCTGTAATTGCAATGACTGCCCATGTGTTGAACGAGTTTAAAAATCAATGCTTGGAAGCTGGGATGAATGACTTTGTTTCAAAACCTGTAAATTTTTATGAATTGGGCGGCATTCTTAGAAAATACTGCGCTCCGACACAAAGAATCATCAAAAAAATGGAAATGTCGTTGAGTGAGTCCAATAACGAAATCATGAATAAAACCGAAGCATTGGAACGTTTTGACAATAATCAAGAAATATTTGATATGATTTGTCGGACATTTCAAAAAGATATCTCTGAGTATTTAATTAAACTTCAAGAGACAATTACTCAAAAAGATTATGACAATATACATTTTTATGCACATACCTTGAAAGGCTTGTGTTGGAATATCAGTGCCAATACCAGTAAGAATATCTGCAGAAAAATTGAAGTCGCGGCAAAAGAGAAAGACAAACAGTCTGATAAACTAAAACCCCTCTATGAGTCTCTTTTAATCGAGCTGGATAAAGTTCAGAAAATTATAACGTCATCAAGCTTTCCTGAATAATTCTCCGAAAATAATATACGCATATCTCTTGAACGTACATAAAATCATGTACGTTTTTGGATTTCATCATATTCATTTTTTGGCATCCTTACATATCGCGTGAAAACGAGTTCCCACGTTAACCGAATTCAAGTTAAAATTTAATTTTTTTTTCATTGATTTTCATATATAAATCGCATATATATATTGATCTGAAATTGACTTATACCAAAATAGGGTATTTTAACGTGCATATACCCAACACAATACAACCACTCCCAAGTCAGGAGAAAGATTATTATGGAAACACCCGATGAATTTACAATTCGTTTACCAGGTGCTTTGAAACAAAAAATTGCTATTGAAGCTGAAAAGCAGGGGCTGACTCATAATGAACTTGCCATGTATATTCTCGCGACAGAATTTAGCAGCCCCGGGTTTAACAATCAAATCTTATCTCATCATTATCCGCCAAAACTTTTCCATCCAGACGTCCAAAAACTGCCTGAACCGGAACTCAATTTTTTTAAGAATGAAGTGCAAAAATTATACCAACTTGCTGGATACAACATTGTTGAAAACAAAAAAAAATCAAATACATTGTTTATTGATCACAAATACTGTGGCGTGATCAATCGCGACCTGGTTGAATGTCGGGATAGTGAAATCAATCTTGATGATTGCGGACATTTAATTAAACTGAAAAATACTGATCAAAATCATGGCCTTATAATTATCGCTTCAAAGGGGTTTGATCCTGAGGCGTTATCCATACTAGAAAATCACAATATATCCTGTCTATCATTTAGTGATCTGCTATATGAACTATTTCCATTACAAGATTATTTTCAAAATCAACTATCAATCTACAAGAACAAATTAATTGAAAAATGGAATGGCAATGATGGCTTTATTCCCCCAAATATTTTTGATCAGTCTTTACAGTCATATCCAGGTGTTGCATATCTTTCTAAATGGATACAGAATTCACAATCAATCATGATGATTCTTGGAGATGTGGGATCTGGGAAAACAACTTTTTTGGAATATTTAAGCTATCAGATGGTGCGGGGTTTTTTGAATGATCCGGTGGTATGTCCTTTGCCTGTTTTGATACCATTGGCAGAGGCACAACAGGTCAATAGTTTGAATGATATTATTTTGGGGCATTTTTCGAAAAAAGGATTTAGCAATGTTAATCTAGATCATTTTTATCAGCTTTTTCATATGAGACGAATTATATTACTCCTGGATGGTCTTGACACACAGTCCGATCGAACGCCCTGGAAAATTCCGGTTCAAACGTATCAAAGGATTCAAAACGCGACCGAAAAAGGCGGAAAAATTGTAATTACCTGTCGCACTCATTTTTTCAAGGACCTTGCTGAACAGGAAAGGCTTTATGAATCACGTCTTTCATCTTTAAATTTTGAAAATGCGCTGGCAGGAGAACCAGATGAGCTAAACGTTGACAAGCAAAATACAATCAGTCTGATTTATCTTCAGGAATTAAAGGATGGCCAGATTGCCAGATATCTTGAGACCATAGATCCGAAAAATAAAAAGACGTGTTTAAACCAAATCAATCAATTTTATCATTTATCAGAACTTGCTCACAATCCACTTTTATTGGATGCGATTATCCAAACCCTTCACCCGTGTAATGCGTCATCAATTAACCATTCGATTGACGTCTATAACAATATTACACGATTATGGCTTGCTCATATAAAATCCAACAGATGGTTTTTGGATAACACAAATAAACGCGATATCATGCTTCGGCTCGCATGGGAAATGTGGAACAGCAATGATCATGAGCTTCATTACATTAAACTGGCGTCATTTTTAAAGCCGCTTGCAACAGCCAGAACATGGTCGGAAAAGAATTTACGTATCATCATGCGCGAATTAATGGCCTCATCATTTCTTAAACGAAATGATGAGGGCTATTTTTCATTCATGTATCCATCAATCATGGAGTTTTTTCTCGCCAAACGACTCTATGTTGCATTTACAAGTAAAAAAGCCATTGGTAAACTTCTCAAAACAAAACGATTTAATGTCAAAATAATCCATTTTCTCTGGTCATTTGATAGAGACACACAATACGTAATCCCAAAACTTCAATCCATTTTGACCAAGAATTACAGAAAACTCATATCTGAAAATGCGCTACAAATTTTATACTGGTTTGCGCGTTATGATTGTGGCATGGAATCAAGAATTACTGATGTTATTAAAATGCAATTAAAAACAGCCAATTGTATTCCCAATAATGCACAGCTGGCTCATGCAAATTTACAAGAAATCGACCTTGAAGCAGCAAACATGCAGCAGGCGAATTTGCAACAGGCGGACTTAACCCGCGCAAATTTAGTTAATACACTGTTTCAGGGCGCCAATCTTGAGCAAGCCATCTTAACAGATGCCATTATTGATACAGAAGCTTTAGAGGAACAACAGAACCTACCAGAAACAGTTGATGAGATTGCCGAATCTCTTGACATTGATGACGAAGACACTGACGATTTATCAATAGATGATGATGAAGACATGGTCGATTTATCGATAGATGACGATTTCACAGATGAAATTGACGTGCAAGAATCCGAACCATTAGAAAAAGAATCACTGGACGAAGAAGAATCGGAACCTGAAACGATAGTTGATCCAGAATTTCAAGAATCAGAAGAAGAACCAGAAATGGAATATCATCCAGATAAGACAGCTTTGATACCCTATGTGCAATCCGGGCATAATTATTCTGTCTGTTCTGTCTGTTATAATCAAGAACGTCATATTGTTGCAAGTAGTGATAGCGGTGGAAATGTTCTGGTTTATTCAGCTAAAAATAAACATGTTCTTTTTGTTCTGGATGGTCATCATCTATCGGTAAATGCAGTCGATATTTCTGTGGATGGAAAATATCTTGCAAGTGCGAGTGATGATCAAACTGTGCATGTTTGGAACCTGGATAATGGCGAAACTGTTCATATTCTTGAAGGTCATCAGGGAGCGGTGAGTGATGTGGTTTTTTCTCCAGATAAAAAGACCATGGCGAGTTGTGGTGAAGATCAGACGATTCGAATATGGAATGTTCAGGATGCTCATGTCGTACAAGCTTTCAAAGGGCATACAAGCACTGTCTTGTCTCTGACGTTTTCACCTGATGGCAAATTTATTGCCAGTTGCAGCCTTGATAAAACCATACGATTATGGGAAATTAAAACTGGTGAACAAGTACGCACATTTGAAGGACATCAACGTCATGTGACCTCTGTCTCTTTTGCACCCGATGGAAAATTCATTGCCAGCGCAAGTGATGACAATACGCTCAGATTATGGGATATTCAAAAACGTGATGCGATTCATGTGTTTCATGGTCATTCCAGCACAGTGACATCAGTAGATTTTTCTCCAGATGGCAAAATGATTGCAAGCGCCAGCTATGATCATACCATTCGCCTGTGGGATATTCAAAGTGGACACCCCACTTATATGTTTAATGATCATAAAGATTCAGTATATGGTGTTAAATTTTTAGCCAATGCGCGATACCTTGTCAGTGCCAGTGTCGATCAAACTGTTTGTTTTTGGGATACAGAACAAACCGAGCCCATTCATGTATTTGATAAGTATAGAAATCATATTGAAGATGTCTCTTTTTCTCCGGATGGCGAATCCATTGCCAATACAAACAAGGATAATAGTATTTGCTTGTGGCGTCTTCTTGATGGTGAACCTCGGCTGCTTACAGGCCATGAGAATGAAATTTCTTCCATTTGTTATTCCCCAGACAGTAAGCTTTTAGCGAGTGGCAGCCATGATCAAACAGTTCATGTATGGGATACGAATGAATGTTCAGCCATACACATACTTTATGGACATTCTGATACTGTGACGTCAGTAGATTTTTCTTCAGATAATAACTTCATTGCAAGTGGCAGTCTGGATCAAACCATTCGAATTTGGGATGCAAATAAAGGAAATTGTTTCAAGGTATTGAAAGGACATTCAAAAGCAGTCAACTCTGTAAAATTTTCACCAAATGGAACAGTCATGGCCAGTGCCAGCCATGACAGAATCATACGGCTATGGAATGTTCAATTTGGTAGAAAAATAAGAAAATTAAAAGGTCACTCAAATGCAGTCATCACTGTTGATTTTTCACCAGATGGTCTTTTTTTGGCCAGCGGAAGCTATGATAAAACTGTTCGAATCTGGAATCTTCAAAAAGGCAAGGCGATTCACGTGCTGCAGGGGCATACACATTCTGTTGTATCTGTAATGTTTTCTCCGGATGGAAAATTTGTTGCCAGTGCCAGCTACGACCAGACAGTTCGTATATGGAATGTCAAAACCGGGCAATGCTTTAAAGTTATGAAAGGACATGTTGGCGGCGTATATTCAATACAATATGCAACCAATGGAAAGTATCTCGTAGCTGCAGGAACTGGCGGACGCTTACAATTTTGGGATTCATTTATCGGAAAAACATTTCTATATCGGTATTATTTTGCACCAAATGCCTGGATTGATTTAATGCCTGAAGGACGTTTCAATGCCAGCGATGAAGGCCTGAAACACTTGCGTTATACTGAAAAAGAAACCTTAGCATCATTCTCTGCAGAATTGCTCAAGGATGATTTTTTTATTGTGGAGGATGTCAAAACATTGTTGCAGATGTTCAATAAAGGACGTTTACAGCCATAATAAAGAAGGTCAAGACCAAAAACTTCATTCTTTATCTTTATCCGAAGAAATAATAAAAAACCTTGACTTTTCCAAGAAGTTTATCTACAAAGCGCCTTTTCAACTTTATTCTGGAATAACCAGCAAACAAATTCGATAAAAAGAAATAATAAATGAAATACAACATTCAAAAACAAAGAAATATTGGCATCAGTGCTCATATTGATGCTGGAAAAACGACGTTAACTGAGCGTATCTTGTTTTACACAAAACGAATACACACCATACACGACGTTAAAGGGAAAGATGGCGTTGGCGCGACAATGGATTTTATGGAGCTTGAAAAAGAGCGCGGAATAACCATAACATCAGCGGCAACTTATTGTAAATGGGATCAATTTGAAATTAATATTATTGATACCCCGGGTCATGTGGATTTTACCATTGAAGTGGAGCGTGCATTGCGGGTTTTGGATGGCGGTATTCTGGTATTATGTGCTGTGGGGGGCGTTCAATCGCAATCCATTACAGTTGATCAGCAAATGTCTCGATATCAGGTCCCCTGCATTGCGTTTATTAATAAATGCGATCGAAATGGTGCCAATCCATTGCGGGTTAAAGATCAATTAAATCACAAGCTTGGACACAATGCAGTGATGCTTCAATTGCCTATTGGGCTGGAAGGTAATTTTAAAGGTGTTATCGATTTGGTATCAATGAAGGCCATTTATTTTGAAGGTGATAATGGAGAAAACTTACGTGTAACCGAGATTCCAGACGATATGTTACCAGCAGCTCTGGAACAAAGAGAAACACTGATTGATGAAGCATCCATGTTTTCAGATGAGCTCACTGAAGCAGCACTTGAAGAACGTGTGACAGAGTCCTTACTGATTGAAGGCATACGCAATGGAACGCTGACCAAAAAAATGACACCGGTATTGATCGGGTCTGCCTATAAAAATATAGGTGTTCAATCTTTATTGAATGCGGTTACACAATTGCTGCCATCCCCATCAGAAATACAAAACCATGCCATTGATTATGACAATAATGATCAGGAAGTACTGCTTGAAAGTGTTCCAGAAAAACCACTGGTTGCTTTGGCGTTTAAACTTGAAGACGGCCCTTATGGCCAATTGACCTATATCCGAGTATATCAAGGCGAACTGAAAAAAGGGGATGTGATCTACAACTCCAGAACTGGGAAAAAAGTCAAAGTGGGGCGGGTGATCCGCATGCATGCAGATCAAATGGAAGATATTTCACAAATATCAACCGGCTCTATTGGTGCGCTTTTTGGAATAGATTGTGCTTCTGGTGATACGTTTACATCAGAAAAAATCCAGTTATCCATGCTGTCTATGTTTGTACCTGATCCGGTCATTTCGCTATCCATTAAGGCACAAGATAATAAATCAGAAGTTCAGGTGTCTAAAGCATTAACACGATTTACCAAAGAAGATCCAACATTTAAAGTAACAACCAATATAGAAACCAATGAAACTTTGATTTCTGGCATGGGAGAGTTGCATCTGGAAGTTTATGTCGAGCGCATTCGACGTGAATACAATGCAGACGTTGTCGTTGGTAAGCCATTGGTTGCATATCGCGAAACCATTACCAAACGTTCTGATTTCAATTATACCCACAAAAAACAAACCGGTGGTGCGGGGCAATTTGGTCGGGTGGCTGGATTTATGGAGCCAATGGATGATCATTTCTTATTTACCAATAAAATTGTCGGTGGCTCAATTCCCACTCAATATATATCATCGTGTGAAAAAGGATTTAAGGACTGTATGGAAAAAAGTCCTGTGTATGAATTTCCGATCACTGGTGTTCATGTGGTCATTAATGATGGTGCATCCCATTCGGTGGATTCATCAGAAATGGCCTTTAGAGCTGCGGCCATAGGAGCCTTTATCGAAGGATACAGGCGTGCGAAACCTACCATCTTAGAGCCTGTTATGAAAGTTGTTGTAGAAACACCGCCAGAATTTCAAGGTGCTGTCATGAGCTCATTAAATCAGCGACGTGGCATGATTGTCGGTTCTCAAGATCAAGGAACTTATTGCTCTATTGAATCCCGTGTTCCGCTTGCAGAAATGTTTGGATATTCAACTGTGCTACGTTCATCAACTCAGGGAAAAGCACAGTTCACAATGGAATTTGATAGTTATCGACCGGTTCCAGTTTCAATAGCGGAAGAATTAAAGAAGGAACTGGAACATTCTAAAAAGAAGGCCAAGGAGTAATAAGATGAATGATAATAAAACTGATGCATTACAAAGAATTCTGAACGCTATTGTCGAAAATAAAAAAAATGATGGCGGTTTTGGTGCGGTAATTGCGCGTGCAGGTGTTGGAAAAACATCCCTGCTCGTTCAGATTGCCTTATACAGTTTACTTGAGAAAAAAAGTGTTCTTCATATCAGCTTGAAAGAACCAATCAACAAGGTTTGCCTCTGGTATGATGAAGTCTCAACCCGAATAGAGCGCACATTGAAAAAATCAGATGTTTCAACTGATTTATGGGATACGATTTTAATGCATCGAATGATCATGACCTTTGGTGAAAACAAGTTCAATACCACAACATTTCGTGAACGTCTGTCTGATTTAACCGAGCAAGATATTTTTTATCCGCAGTTAATTGTTGTAGATGGTCTGATGGTGGATAAAGAAAATATATCCATTTTTGAAGAATTAAAAAAATTGGCAAAAGAGCTCTCTGTATTTATGTGGTTTTCAATCCGATCGCACAGGCATGAAGTGTCTCAAATCAGTCAATTCCCTCCCTCCTTGATTCCTGTAACAGACCTGTTTGATGTCACATTCCAGGTAATTCCCCAGGCCGACACGATTGATATTGAATTAACATCACAAATTCCTTTTGAATCTCCGCCTCAATTGATTTTAGATCCGGAAACCATGTTAATTCAAGCAAGATAATCACATGACGTCAGTCTGATACCAAACTTTTTATTTTGTTTTGTTTTGGACCAGGATTACACTGAAGAAGGTAAATTCGATGAATTAATACTGTTTTTTTCATCGTATTCATCTTCCAGTGTCCTGGATCAAAAATAAAATGAACCATTCTTGAATGAGGAACTTATTTTCAGAACGTTCCTAAAAATTTTGTCTGGATGAGATGGCACTGCAACAAATCGAACCAATTCCTCTTTTTTCAATAACCCCCTGTATGAACTTCGAAAAAGTGACATGCTTTGCGCAGTACAGCTTTTGATAATCTGAGATAAAGAGAATCCGCAGGATATCATCAATTTCATTTCATCAAACAAGCCAGATCCATGATTGACACCAAAACTTCCAGCATCACTTCCAAGCACAATCGGAACACCGAAGTCTATTGCTTTGTGAACCTGTTCACATTGCGCATCAAATGTTCGAAGCGCAATATCTTTTTTTTCAGTCTCGTTCAGATTCTTTGCCAATTCATGCATGGGGATCAGGGTGGGGACCCAAAAAATCTGTTTATCAGCCATTTTTTTTAAGTTGCTTTCACCCATGAAATACCCATGTTCGATAGATGTGCACCCTGCATCAATCGCAATTTTTACAGGTAGACTCCCATTGGCATGAACCATTATCGGGATGTTTTTTAGGTTGGCCCATTTACATATCAATGTCATTTCTTCCTGAGAAAACTGTGGAGATGTTTCTTTCCCAAACTGACATATGCTGTTGATACCCGATTGAATAATTTTAATATGGTTTCCCTGATGTTGTGAGGATATGATCTTGCGCGCATTTTCATTTGAATCTATAGATTTGCCAGCAAACCGGCCATACCGACCTGCCCTGTACCAGGCCTTTTTGGGAGACAAAATATCAATAGGATGATCAAACCGCTTTTTGAATTGATATGTATGCCCAAAATGATCCCCCCCATCACGAACAATCGTAATGCCTGCCTTTAAATATTGATCTAAATGATATTCAATTTGTTTTTTTGCCTGATCTACGTTCATGGAAAGCTGGTCGCGCCGGTCGTCTATATTTAATGTGCCAGACATCACTAAATGGACATGCGCATCGGCAAGAGGCGGAAATATTGTATGGTGAGATAAATGAATCGTTATTTTTTTTTCGAGTGATTCAGTGAAAGGATATATGTCATGAATCATACGATCTTTTATTTTAAGAACGATATTTTTTTGAATGGCATTACCAGTACCATCAATCAAATGTCCAACATGGATATAATCGAATAGATCTGACATCTCTAAATCTCTTTTATCAACCTTGCGCATCCG
>Ga0272440_1001741_pt1 | contig 17504 bp, 6 predicted proteins | sample SSMMMBAug17_FD_192440 | JGI IMG/M metagenome (GOLD analysis project Ga0272440, IMG submission 192440) | Marine sediment archaeal communities from Little Sippewissett salt marsh, Falmouth, MA, United States - SSM-MMB-Aug17 | ecosystem: Environmental > Aquatic > Marine > Wetlands > Sediment ... | reverse complement strand
AACTGTAAACGATATATCGAAATCCACATTTCCGCTGTCAAAGCGATCCACAATCCAATATTGTCCGGCCAGAATTTTGGCTTTTGTCTGGGGCACCACTGAGGGCGCTCTGTCAATTTTGGATATTTGGCAAAATAGCTAAGAAAAATTTGATTCAGCTATTTTTTTTACACTGTCTTGTCGTCTTGTCTGATAAAATGGAACGTTCTATTCTTCACACATATAATTCCCATCAAAAGTAGAAGGCAAAACATCAAAAACCTCCCCCATTCTGTTAATGTTGGCACACTATATATGAAATGATGCATTGCTTCTAGATTACCATTTCCAGCTATATCAAAAGCTACGTTTTCTGGTATTTTGATCCAGTACTCAGTAGTTGATGTCAATAAGATATCAACAGAAAATGATGAATATGGAAATATTCCGTATGATTTAAAATTACTAAGCCTACAATTCGCTGTTTGAATATCATCAATCTCAAACCCTGTTACCGATCGATTGAATGTTATTTCAAGTGTAAAACTATTCTCTTGACTGCTTCCGGATCGTATTGCAAAATTTACAGTCAAAGCCCTACTTAGTAATTCAGTTGTTGCAAACGCATCCGCTGTATTGCCGGCTCCATCCTTAAAACGGACAAAAATTGTTTTTAGACCATCATTTGGGATTAACTGCCATTGATGAAAAGGTGTATATTCTGGCCAGGGGAGTGAACAATTTCCAAATGTAAAATTACTGATACATATTTCAGTCGCTCCGGTTGCAACGGCAGTTATATTTATCATCTCGCTTGCAGTATAAGCAGGTGTGTATAATGTCTGATTAAATGGTGGCGTGGTATCAATAAAGAACGGTCCCCAATTCCGAGTATCTCCCAAAATATATCCTGGAGGTGAAAAATTAAATTTTGCAGGGACAATATGAAAATAATAGGCATCATTATCTCCTTCGCATGGAAAAGTGATAATGTTACCTGTTACAGGTGATCCGCTAATATTATCATTGCTAAACGCAAATTCTTCATTGCTATTTTGATCGAACAATATGAAATAACTACAGTTCTCCCATTGAGCACTTAAAGGTTCATCCCACGAAAAATGAATTTGTGTCAGACTATTTGCTTCTCCTATAATATGTGTTGTAGAAACCAGGTTTTGAACTGTATTAGAGGTATCGGCAAACACGTTAGCACTGATTGCCAAAATCACTATAAAAAGCGTGCAATGTTTCATTTTTTCAGTCCTTTTTTTGTTGATTACCAGGATGTACTCAATCGAAATGCAATTGTTTCACCAGGAGCAAACAAATGTGCATTTGTCATATCTTGAACCCCTGATTCATCATTACCAATCCATTCTGCTATATTTCCAGCTTGAATCAGAATCTTGTACTTTTTATCTGAAGATAGTTGGTTGACTTGAAAAAATCCTGTTTCATCTGCGTGTAAAACAAATGGCATTTCTGAATTCTCTTCAAATATATAAACAGTTGGAACTAAACCTTCAGGAACCGGAACTCCACTCATATCCTGAATAACACCAGAAAGAGATTCAAAGTGAATGATAAATTGGACATCATCACCAACATAAATCGCAGGTTTGGTTTGAATCAAAATATTATTGATATAAACGTCAAGTATATAGTCTATCGGATTATTATTTTGACGTGTGATTAGTCCATCAATTTGAAATTTTCCCAAATCATTACTTAATGCATCTTTTCTTATATTTACAGATTGTGAATGTAGACGAACAGAAGCATTACTAATCGGCAAGCCATTACTGTCTTTTATTGATCCGTGAATACTATTACCTTCTTCCAGATAAATAATTATGTCATTATTTGCATGCTGATTAACTATTGATTGCTCAAAATACAATGGATGTAAAGCACGAATGATAAAATCGTTTGCATCAGGAATATCCATTAGCTCATAAAACCCCTCATTATCAGTGATCGTTTTTCCCTGATAGTTATGCCACTCAGAAGTGACAATGATATTAACGTTTTCAATAGGTTGATTCGCCTTATCAAACACATATCCATTGATTTTATAAGCACTTAATAATGTAATATCTAATATCTGATTTGATTGAATATCTATCTGGTCTGCCATGTACTCGGAATAATAATTTTCTTTTTTGGATACAGTTTTTATGAAATAATCATATGATGCTGGCAGCCCTATGATTTGGTATTGGCCATTTTTGCCTGTCATCTGCCTTTTCGTTATTGATAGCATGTCAGATTGAATGTTAACAATAATTCCTTCAATGGGAACATTTTGTTCATCCTTTACAATACCACTGATTGTATATCCTTGATCCAGAAAAAAAGTGATCGAATCCGACAGGCTTGAGATGTTCTCTTTTTGCTGTGGCAAATAATTTGAGCCCCCTGTCTCAACAGAAACAATATAGTCCATTCCTGTATCCAAGCCTGAAATCGCAAATGAACCATTTGCATCTGTAAAAGATGAATTTCCAGATCCTTGAATCGGAGACCATGCACTGATCTGCATGTTAGAAAGAGGAAGATTTTGTCTATTAAAAACAATTCCACGGATAATGTCCCCATCGACTATATTTATTTGTAAATCTGAAATATTCTCATTGCCAGTCCATAAATGTGTTGCTTTTTGAATATTTCGAATAATTTTTCCAGAATCGTTGTAGTAAACTGGCGGACAATTTTGTTTTTTTGCCATTAAAATAAAATTAGAGTTTGTTGGTAATCCATTTAAAACAAAACTGCCATCTAATTTAGTTTTCGTAGTTTTGATCCATTGATTTGATTGTGTCGTAATTTCAATGTCAAATTCCGGGTTACCATTTAAATATACAAGTCCTGAAACATTAATCCCACTATTGAGTGTAAAGTCTACGCCAGATGCAGAAGCTGTCATAATACTTACTGATTGGGCTTCTGCTCTTGTAGAAACAGATGAAAAGTATTGTGCTGGATATTTTTCTGATAATAATGAAACCAGATAATCATCAGATTGAATTAAACCTTGAATGGCATAAGGAACAGGATTACTCCCCTGAAAAGATACCTGAGTCCCCAAATAAATACCTGATTTATCAGAGATAGCTTGCACAAATACTTTATCACCCGAAACTGCATTTTCAGGAAATACGATGTGCCCTCTGATATCAAAAATGTTGTCAGGGAAAACAAAGTTGATATCTGAAACATTTCCATGTATTAAATCAACAGGAGAGGAAATTGAAGAGTCCTGCCCTGAATTATAGTAAATTTGGGGTATAGCAGGTGATATTAAAGAAATAATGTAATCCGAAGCTGGTTTTAACTTATTTATTGTATAGAAAAAATTTCGATTATTAATAATAAGATCCTGTTCTTTTCTCCATTGAAGAGAAGCTGACTCAATATTAATGGTAACGTTTTGTATTGAATTGAAATTACGAATGAAGCCATTGATGCTGTAGTGTGGTTGTTCTAAAATAATGTCATATTGCATGTCTGTATCAATCAAAACAGTTGACGTTATAAAATCGATGTAATCCTCTGAAAAAGTCTGAATTGTGTATGTACCAGGAGAAAGTCCGGTAATTGTATAGTTATTAACCCCTAAAGGCATTTTAGAAGAAATCGTATTTCCACTTGTTCCGATTTCATCAGAAAAAACATTTACGACAACATTTTCAACTGAAAAATTGTCACATGAAACATTTCCTTTTAATATCAAACCTTTTTTTAATACCATATTCCTATTTTCTGATGATGGAAATACAGTTCCAGAATCCTTAATAGAGTAAACAGTTGTTTGATCTGATTGATAATAAGCAGGCATATAATCTTTATGAAATGCTGAAATTCTGTAATCTACAATTTCATAATCCAGGCGGGTAATCGCGTAAAAACCATTTTGATCTGTTTTGCAGCTACCACTGCTTTGGGTTGAATTAGACCAGACCTTGACCAAAGTCCCGTCTGGCGCAGGTGATTGTATGCCATTATTTTCAATAAAAACATATCCCTTAATTGCAGCACCTTTTGAGAGAATAACGTTAATCTGGTTTTTATCAAATTCTTTCAGAATAATCTTTTCTGCCTGATTTTTATCAGAAGTATCTCCAAAATAAAATACTGGAAAATGAGGAGAATGAACAGCCAGTAGATAATCGTTTCCTGGAGGCAGGTAATTTATAGTATATGCTCCATTTTCATCCGTATATGAAAGTCCCTGCTTCTGAACAGGGGCATTCAATGACCATATCTGAATCATTGCAAAAGGAACAGGGATTGAATAAGTGTCTTTAATAAATCCAGATATCATGAATTGTGTTTTTAAGGTAAAATCAATACCTGCGCTCCCGGCAGTAACTTCAATCCCTTCATTTTGAATATTGGCCATAGGGTAAATCTGATAAGGATAATCCTGGCAATCCACTTCTACGCGATAAGATATCTGTGATGATTCACTGAGTGCTGGCAAACCTGTAATTGTATAAGTGCCAAAGCTATCAGATAAAGCATATTGTCTGATTTTTATTAAGTCTGATGTCGCTCTAACAGGTACATTACTCAACGGATTTCCAGTAGAATCAACCACTTTTCCTTGAATAGAAAATTTTTCATGCATATAAATATCAACATTATTGATAGGCGGATTCCCCGGGTAAATCCATTTTGCCTGCTCCTTCTGACAGACAGAATCGTTGCCTGATGGAACAAGTTGATCGTTGGAAAGTGCATAGAAAAATTCTCTTTGAAATTTTTTCGACCATGCAGCCACCATGTATAACGTATCTGAGGACAGGCCAGTTATTGTGTAATTACCATTTATATCTGATGTTGCTGCCCCTCCTGATAAATGATCATAGGAGATCGCTTTAACAGGAACATCAGAAAGACCAGCGCCAGAATTATCTTTTATCATTCCAGTTATACCATATTGAGAAATCTGCACTAATGAAAAATTGATTTCTTCCAGATCATTATGGATTGTTGAAAGGTGACTTGCCTGATTAATAGACTGTTGATTGCAATAGTACTGTTTATTATATTGATCCATAGGAATTGCTGAGATTAACAGATTGTCCATTGGTGGAAGTGAGGACATTGTGTAATATCCATTAATATCTGTTGTTGTCTGCTGAATACGTTCTAATGATTTATGCCATAGCGTAATCATGCATTGATGCACAGGCGCCTGATTATCTTTTGACACAACTCGTCCACTAATTATTCTACCATCTACGATAACCTGTCTATGCTTTACGAGTGTATATTCGCGATTATCGCACATTGCAAAGGCAGTAATGGAATAGACACCGGGGTGTGCGTAAACATGTGTCAATTGATCGGATTTCATTCCATCGCCAAAGTCACATTGGTTGATGGTTAATCCTTTTGATTGATCTGATATTTCTACTGTAAGTGGAACAGTACCAGTATGAGGGAAAATTATAAAATCGACTTTTTTATCATTCACGATAATACATTGTTTTTTTTCTATATGATCTTTACCTCCTGAATTTTCAACATATAATGTAACAGTATAATTTCCGGGTTCAGAATATACATGCTTTGGAGAAAAGAGTGTGCTTGTATGACCATCGCCAAAATTCCACAATTGTTTTATGGGCATATTTAAACTTGTATTCTGAAAATGAACCATCAATGGAATTGAATTTGTCATATATTCAAATTTAAAACTGGCGATGGGAGGGTAAACAGGTTTAAATTCCGCTGAAATAGAGTGATCTGACATAATTTGATCAAATGAATATGTTTTAATTGCCCCTAAAGATTGATTATCTATCTTTACATCAGAAATTTCATAAGCTGGTTCAGGAATAATTTGAAATGTGATATTTTGATTTTCAAAAACACTGACTGTTCCAGATGGAAAAATCCGTCCTCCTTGATTTGTTGATGTTGAAATAGAATAATGTGCTGACTTCTTGAAAGTTACTGATACGGAATGGTGATCAGAAACTGATCGGAATGTATAAGAATTCAGACCATTATATACTTTATCGTCTATGATTAATTGATTGACCATATATCCATCATCAGGAACAAAACGATACGTAATATCCTTTCCTTTGAGAATGGATAATGTAAGCGGCTGTTTGCACTGACCATTCAATCCACAATGGGTTGTCATCGTATATTCTTGTTTTTCAACAGTGACTTGAAAAGATGTATTGGCTATTGACCATCCATCTGAAACAATTACATGAATAATTGATTTACCAAAAGAGCCAGAAGCTGGATTTATTTGCAAGGTTCGTTCATCGTAGCCATTAATGATAATATTATTTCTGTTGTTGGGAACGAGGTCAGTATTTGAAGAATAAGCCTTGATTTTTAAATTTTGGATGGGAGTATCACTATCTGTTATTTTTAAAGGAATTATTTGTGATTTTTCACTCATCGTAAATGTTTGATCAAGAATATGATCAATCTCAGGAGGATCATTCACTGATTTTACAAAAATATGAAATGTATTGCTAACAGGTGAATATCCATCACAACATGCTTGAATTGTTATGTCCGCTTCTCCATAAGCATTTTTGCAAAACGAAATAAACAGTATATCATTTGTGATAGTTAAGGAAACCAGTTCAGGAGAACTGTTCGATAGAATTGTTTTGGTGATAACTGGATTATTATTGTCATAAGTTACTTTAAAGCGTTTTGCCAGGGAAATTTTTATTTCAGGTGAATTTTCCAGTACATCAATATCCTTTACAGGTTTTACCATATGTAATCTGGATACAGGTTTAAAACGCGCATAAATGGAGTGATCTTCAACAACATTGGTAAATTCATATGATGAAATTTTTCCCTGAAAAACATCGTCAACCCACACGGCATCTATTTGAGTATTTTTTTCAGGTCTTATTTCAAATCGTTGAGAGGAAAACTGAGGGACAGTTATTATTCCTGAAGGTGAAATAGCGCCTGAAATTCCTGCTTTTGCATTGATTATATATGAACAGCCCATTCCTATATCGAGGCAGTTATACTGTTGATCATCTATCCAAAAACCACCCGCAACATCCTGATTATTACATTCAATACTGTCCATTGAAAGACTTGAGCGACAGTGATCTGTCACTGACTCAAAGGATAAATAAGCAATGATTCTATCTGAAATCACAGGTTCAAGGGTTGCAGCAATCCAAATTTTTATTTGATTGTTATATTGATGATAAAATGTTTCATAACGATCAATCAATGTATTTCCAAGACGAACATTGATTAATGACAACTCTTTTGAAACAGATAACGCAAGAGCAATACCTTCAATTGGCTGAGAATAATCAATAGCAACAGGTAGCTCGTAAATTTTTTCTGAGATATATGTCATACTTGAAGTTTTAACAATTTTACAGGAAGTTCGTTTTCTTTTAATGGAATTTATTGGTAGAAGTGATCTGTTTATGCCAGCTAATAGCTGCAACATTGAAAATGCCTGTTGTTGATTTTCAGTTGTATGATCAATTGTGTTTTTTAATAAAAAAATTGCCTCAGGAATCCCTATTCGTTTGTTATGATCAATATCAAAAAGACCGATTGCACCAGGATTATTGGAAGCATTTGCCAAAAGTCTTAAAAGGTTTCCAGATATTTGTTCATTGTCTGACAGCCAGCTATGATTGACATCTCCAGCGCGTGCCGCAAAAAAATGAAGGTTATCCAAATCCTCTAACAATAAAAAATCATAATGATTATTATTTACACATCCGCCATCAAAACAAGTTGTTCCAGCATTTTTTGCCCAAAAAAACCAATCTGAATTCATAGGCTTCTGATTGATACCTTCTGCTGCAATCATTTTATAATCTGTTTTAGATAAGTGACCATCTTGATCAACATCAGCAATGTTTTGCTCATAATTCGTTAATGTATATTCATTATTGATGCATCTGGCGACTCGTGATACATCGACAGGATCAAGGCCATACAAAGCATTTTTTTTATCTGCAAATATTTTATAATTGATTTGTTTTTGGATATCTGTAAACGAATATGTGCCCTGGTTATTGGTTGTCCTTGTTAACGGATCAGGGCTGGCATTATTATAAAGAGAGAGCGTTACGTCAGGTAAAGGAATATCTGGTTGATTAAGATAATATACATTCCCTTGTATATTACTGTATGAAGGGCAAAAAATAGTTGCATTTGAAATATCAGTGATATGATCCACTTGATTATCAATATCAATAAAATATATATTATCAATCGTTAAAGGGGTGATCCACTCACAATTGATTCTTTTAAATTTCAGAAAAAGCAAATACCCCTCACCATTGGCAGCAATATCCGGATCACTATTCATCAATGAATATGAGATATTCAATACGTGACTGTCTTGATCTTCTTTACAGAAACCATAAGCTATCCCATCATTCAGTAACAGAATTTGTCTTTTATCCGCATAGCCCGGTATCTCTGTTAAATAACCCAGAAATTGCAGGTTGGTTGCATTATAACGAAACTCAATTTGAAATGCCGCCAGGTTATGGACGTTCCAGGTCTTTATTGCCACCCAAAATTCTGTTTCCTGAGGATCAGATATCGAATTTTCAATTATATCAGTCCAAATATTCATATCTATGGCACAGCCAGAGTCTGAATTTGGACCGGCAAATAATGGAAAACTAACACATAACGTGCATAACATATATACAATAATCAGAAAGTGTTGCATGGGATCATCCTTACCTTGAAAATTGGTTAAATGGGCTTCTTTCAAATTACATTCTATTCAAAACCAGCCAGTTGCCTTAAAATGGTGATGACATCTGGAAGATTTAATTTTCCGTCAGAATTTATATCGCATTTGTTTTCAATGCTTCCATGCGAAATATTCTGAATAGCGGCTTCATTGTCATTCACATCAATAAAAATGATATTGGATAAAATCAACTCTGATTTAGGACAGGAAGTTAATACTTTGAATCCAATAATAGCAAGAATACCTGAACCTTCAGGTGCTTCTTGTTCATTTTTGCCGATCATTGTATTGCCAATATTTATTTTTCCAGGTTCAACAGACGTGGTAAAGCCAATTGTTTCACCACCATTCTTTTTCAAAATATTCTGAATATCAAAAATCATTTGATCTTCTTCGACACAGCCAATATATTCAAGCTGTTTTTTATCATATAACAGATCAAACTGATAAGCATCAAGGTTAGAAACATTTTGTGCAACAACAGCAATCCATCGTTTCTGACCTTTTTGAGTAGAGATTTCTGTTTCAATATCTTTTGATGAAATAACCGAATCATAATGAGTTGTTTCAATATTCATATCAACAGAACAACCAGGCCCATCATTGTTACCAGCCTGACTACTGGATGCTATTATCAGATAAAAAAAGAAAAATATAAAAAGTAAATATTTAAACGGTTTCATAGATGATGTCTCCCCAAATAAACACTGCCTGCCATTAACAAGCAGGCAGTGCATGTTTTGCTAATTAATTTTCCCGCCATGAAGCAGAGAGATGTGATCTTCTGATTGAGCAGAATCCACAAAAATTACATTTTTCATTTCAAGAGAAACGCTTTTTCCTGATAACACTTTAAATTTGAGAAGAGCAACAAGTCCAGTGCCTTCAGGGGCAATGGATGGATCATTGCCTGTTAATGTATTGGTAATATTAATTGTACCAACATTTTTTTCTGTTGCCTGAAACCCCAATGTTGTTCCGCCATTTGATTTAAGTATATTTTTTATACCTTTCATGGGCATATCTTCAGCCGCAGCCACAAAAGACAGTAATGACGGATCATAGCTTACCTCAACCTGGAATGTATCCATGTTGGATACATTTTGAACCAAAACACCAATAATGATATTATCACCAGCATATCCAATGATTGATGATTCAATATCAAAGGCATCTAAATTATTATATGCACGGGTTGTAATATCCATATCCAGATAACAGGCAGATTGTTTGTTAGGACCTGCGTAAATAGTGTTGTTAACGATAAATATAGATATAAGAATTGCCAATAAACTGTAAATATTTTTATTTGTCATTATTTCCTCCTGATTATTGTCCAATATTTTCAGAACATTTTTCTAACCAATGATCTCCGAGAATTTTTAAATCCCAGACATTGATAATTTGCGTATCTGTTCCTGGTTCAGGAACCGGGCTTATGTTTACATCCGGATCCCAACATGGTTGAGATTCACGACACAGCCAATGATCACCTAAAATTTGCAAATCTTTGTAATTTATCGAACAGTCACAGTTAATATCCCAGGTCAGACAATCATTGATTTGCGCGTTTGTCAGCAGTGAAATATGCTCTTCCTGTTGAGCATTGTTACTGAAAATAACGTTGGCTAAGGTAAAAGAAGCTGGCTCATTGGCATTCAAAACCTCGAATTGAATCAAAGCCAATATTCCAGAACCTTCAGGTGCTTCAGATTCATTTGAATGTATTAAAGAATTTGTGATATTTATTATGCCAGATTCAGTTTCAACAACCTGAAAGCCAAGTGTTGAACCGCCATTTTGTTTGAGCAGATTGGTTATTCCGGCCATGATATTATCTTCAAATCCTTTTATGAATCGTATCTTATCCGAATCAAACAAAAGATCAATCGTAACAGTGTCCAGATTGGTGGCATTTTGCCCGGCAACCGCCAAAAAGAACTCTGTATTTGATTCAATCATTCGGCTTGTTTCAATATCGGTTAGACTGATCCATGCGTCATAATTCAGTGTTTCAATATCTAAATCAATGGCTGCACCAGCACCCGATTCAGTAATAATCGTTTGTTCTTTAGTAACGATATCTTCATCGGAAACAGCAATCGTCATCATGGTAGCATTTGCCTGATTATTTGTGGCATACAACTGCACATCATAATGATCATTGGGAAGTTGAATTGCAATGGTATATTGTTTTTGACTATCAACTGTGAACACATTCGAAGTATACAGTTGTGACGATGTTGATCGGTAGATATCAACAATCACATCTCCAGAAAAGAGATTTCCATCATCAAAGGAAACAGGTATCAATACGTTGTGTGAAGGCTTGCACGTTGAGCCGGTGATCATCCCATCAGTAAAAGTGGCTGGTACTTTATTAAAGCCGGCAGAAAAGATGGATGTTTTTTCATTTTTACTTTGTAAGGAAACAGATGCCTGTTTGGGATAAATAAATTGTGAGTTAATATCAAACTTTACCTTCACCAACACACCATCTTGACTGGCTTTCAATCCGCTAAAAACGGCAACTGTATATTTTCCAATACTATCTTCAGAGAAACCAAAAAAGATATCTTTGTTGCCCTCTGTCAGAGTTCCCTCGGTAATGACTTGGGGGTTTGTTAAAACATCATCATAATCCAGTTTCAGAGAATATCCTTCAATAATGTTATTTTCAGGAATGTTAGTTATATTAATAGGAACAATAACAGAAGTTTGACAATCCGGAACATGGATATCACTTGCAACCGAAATGGTTGGCCTTGTATCCACAATAGAGATAACGACTTTTCCATCTTGCCATTCAGCAGTAATATTTTCAAATCCACCGGCAAAAATAATGGTTTTTTCATTTTTCTTTTGAAAAGTGATGGGAATTTCACATTCTGCATCTGCTGCAATGTCAAATTGAAGATTAATCAAAGTGCCCTCTTCCTTGGCGTTTAGACCATTAAACACTGCAACAGTATATTTACCAATACCATCTGATGAAGGGCCTTTCATGATATTGGCATTTCCTTGAGATAAAGTATTTTCAGAGATTACTTCCGGGTTTAATAACATGGAATCATCGTAATCTAATTTAAAAGAAAAACCATCGATTGTATCGTCTATATGTTTAATCATAAATGGCACGATAATGGTTTCTCCTGCAGCGGCTTTTATTTCTAACGGCATAGACACTGTGGGTAGTGTTGTATCGGTTTTAATCAAAAGCAGACCATCTGTAAACTCAGACTCAACAGGGGTAAAACCACTTTGAAAAAGCACTGTTTTTACATTTTTGCTTTCAAGCGTCAACGGGTAAGAGTTGCTCGCCGATGATGCAACATCAAACTGAACCTTGATTAATGTGCCATTTTCAGATGTGTTCAATCCGCTGAAAACTGCAACAGTATATTTCCCCACGCCATCTTTGGATGGATCGGCCATAATTGTTGCGTTGCCTTCAGAAATTGTATCTTCTGAAATAACAGTTGGGTTCATCAAAATCGTGTCGTCGTATTCTAATTTGAAAGAATAACCATCAATTGAGACATCAGAATTGGATAGTTCTATAGAAAAAATAACCTTTTCTCCGGCAAATACTTCTTGGTTGGGTATAGAGATCAATGGCACAGCAGATGCAGAAGAATAAGCAATTCCAATGATCCAAAATGTCAATAAGATCATCCTCATAGGTTTTAATAATTTCATAAATCCTCCTTATTTAAAACAATAAACAATTAATTTATATAATTAAGGAATGTGATTGTTATATCACATTCCATGTTCAATATTACTCTGGAATAGCTAACAAACCAATATATAACTGAAATATGGTTTTAACATCATCTATTGTCAGATTACCATCACCCGAAGAAAAGGGATAGATATCTGATGCTGCAAACTGTTGTTCATCAGGTACTTTTATTCCAATATAGAAAAGGAAAGCATCTTTTATATCCAGCATGTTAATAATACCATCCTGGTTTACATCGCCTTTTATTGCTTTAGTCGTTAAAGCAATTTCGCAGTCAGATCTCCCACACAGTTCCGATATTTCGCAGATGCCCTGTGGTTCCGACATATCAGGCGTATCATTATTGTTTGTATCAATAAAGGCTCTGACAATATATATTCCAGTGGGTAGTATTAACTGAAAGGATTTTTGAGTGTCATCTGATTTCCAATCAAGTGTTTTACCAATAGTTACAGGGTATTCAAATGAGGAATCATCAACAGTGAACCCTTCAATAATTAATAAGCCGCTTTTACCACCATTATAAACGATATTACCAGAAACGATACAACTGTCTGGAAGAACATTTATTGTATCACTGATTGCCCGGGATTCACCAACAGAATTTTTTAGCTTCAGATAGATGGTTTTGTCACCGAATCCTTCGGTTAAAACAAAAGAAGGCGTTTCAGAGAATTCTTTCCAGGTTGCTTCTGAAAACAAATCATTTTCACTGGCCATATAAAATGTGGGGTGATTATCTGCTGATATATTGAGAATAACAGAACGATTGTTTGTCGTTAAGGCATCACTATTTATAGAAAAAGAGTTCAGAACAGCAGGACAGGTTTCATCAATCAGGCCGTCGCAATCGTTATCTTTGTTATCACATATTTCATCCGGAACTGGTCCACATTCTCCACAGGCATTTGTAACATTTTCATCAATCGACCCGTCACAATCATTATCTTTACCATCACATACTTCATCTGGGACAGCTCCGCATTCACCGCACGCATTTTTCACACCTTCATCAATTGACCCATCACAGTTATTATCAATACCATCGCAAATTTCTTTTGGAACAGGGCCGCATTTACCACAGGCATTTTTCACACCTTCATCAATCGATCCATCACAGTCATTATCAATACCATCGCAAATTTCTTTTGGAACAGGGCCGCATGTTCCGCAGGCATTTGCAACGCCTTCATCAATCGAGCCATCACAATCATTATCTTTTCCATCACAAATTTCTTCAGGAACAGGGCCGCATTTACCACAGGCATTTTTCACACCTTCATCAATCGATCCATCACAGTCATTATCAATACCATCGCAAATCTCTTTTGGGACAGGACCACATTTCCCACAGGCATTTTTCACACCTTCATCGACAGCGCCATCGCAATCATTATCAATAGCATCACAAACTTCAACAGGCACAGGGCCACATTTCCCACAGGCATTTTTAACGCCTTCATCTATGGAACCATCACAGTCGTTATCTTTTCCATCACAGACTTCAACAGGGACAGAACCACATTGTCCACAAGCATTTTTGACACCTTCATCAATTGATCCATCACAGTCATTATCTTTTCCATCACAAATTTCTTTTGGAACAGGGCCACATTTACCACAAGCATTTTTAACACCTTCATCAATGGTGTTGTCACAATCATTATCTTTTCCATCACAAGCCTCTGAGGCACCTGGATATATTTTTGAATCATTGTCATTGCAATCTCTATTGTTGGTTACATATCCAGATAAAGGTGTACATGACTTTTTAGATTGAGAAGGATTTCCATATCCATCTCCATCAGAATCTCGATAATAAACTGTACAGGCTTTTACGTTAATAGATTTAGTCGTGATTGTTTCCCAGTCTCTACCATCAAAATGAGAAAGAAATTCAACTGAATAATTACCTGGTTGCAAACCATAAATGGCTGGATTCCAGTCATGATAATTATTATGTTCGAAAGGACTTAGACTGACATTAGTGACGCCACTTTCTGATACAACCAGACCATTCTGTTTTAAAATCATTTTTAAGTCACCTGCACTTACAAGGTTAAAAAAACCAAAATTTGGTAGCAAATTATCTCCTTCATTAAAGTTTGACTCAATATCAACTGTATAACTTTTATATAATTTACCAACCCTCCAGGCTGAAGTGGAATTTACATAACGACCATCAATCAGAAGTTCGCCTACAATTTCTTGCGAACTAATGTGCCCTAGAGGGTACCACATGTAGATATAGCATCTCCACTCATCATACCCTCCTTCAATATTAAAACTTTGCTCATATCCTAGATTTTCATTTGCATCTTTAAATCTAAGCGTTGTTGTAAAATCTCTATAAGTATCAAGAAATTCAACATGAAGATAAAGCTTTTCGAATGAATCTGTTTCAAACGTATTAATTCTTTTACCTGTCACATTCCATGGATCACCTTCACGAACACCATCAGTAATAGTTAACTGACTTACTCTATAGTAATCACCGGCAAAGCTTCGTTTTCGTGAGGAGTGAATTAATTTTTCCCCATGCCCACCTCCTTTATTTGTTATTACTTTAATGCCTTGACTGCTAGTATTGGCCATAACTGTAAAAGAAGAGAGAGTACAAAATATTATTGAGATAAAAATAAAATAATTCATTGATATTTTGTTCATTGTAACCTCCTATAGTAATATTTACATGGCTGCAACGAAACAGCCATGAATATAAGTTAGCATTCAGGAATAGTTAACAAACCGATTGCGATTTGAAAAATGACTTTAACATCCTCCAGGCCTATGGTTCCATCGCCACAAGGATATGGAGAAACGTCTGCTGCCTGTCGTTGGGGTTCAGTCGGTTTTTTCATTCCAATAAAAAACAGAAAAGCCTCTTTAACATCCAGCATGTTAATAACTCCATCATCGTTGATATCACCTTTTTTGCTGATTGGTGCTGAAAGGTTAATCTGACAATCTGATGTTCCACACATGATTGGTGTTTGGCATGTCCCCTGAGGTTCATTACTATCAGCAAAACCATTTTCGTTTGTATCAATATACGCTCGAATAAGATACGAACCGGCTGAGAGTGTCAATTGAAATGCTTTTTGAGTATCATCAGAGTTCCAGTCATAGCTCTGGCCTAAATTAACTGGTTTTTCAAAGGAGGTATCATCAATATCAAACGCATCGACAATCAAGAGTCCCTGAACTTGAAGCGAGTACTTTATTATACCAGTGATAGAACAATTTTCAGGAACAAGAGAGATAGTATCAGAAACAACCGGAGATTCACCACTGGCATTTTTTGCTTTAAAATATACTCTTTTTTCATTGAAATCAGAAGTAAGCGTAAAAGAGAGGTTGTTTGAAAACTCAATCCAGTCGCTATCACTAAAATCAGATTTTTCGCTGACAATATAATGGGTTGGACTATTAGAAGCTGTAAAACTTAGCTGGACGGTTTGACTTGTTGTGGTGAGATCATCATTGTTAATAGCAAAATCTTGAATACTAATATTACATGATTTAACTGTCACAGAAACAGTTTTTCGAGTGCTTTCACATTTACCTCCCAAATTCAGGGAAACAAAGTATGAAACTGAATCTGTTGGTTTAAAATCGTACGTTGAACCTGTGTGAATGGGTGATAAAGCTGTCAGGCTGTCATACCATTTTATGTTGCCGGAAGATGCTTGACCGATCAATTTTGCAGTATCACCAGAGCAAACTTCAATATCTGATACTGATGGTGGTAAAATGCTGTCATCAGCAACATTACATCCGCAGTTTCCAGGTTCTGTTTTGTTTGAATCATCAGGGCATTGATCTGATTTATCTAATACATAATTTATAGGTTTAGTACAAGATTCCTGAGATTTGTTGGGGTCACCTGCGAGGTCATTATCACCATCGTAATAGTACGTTTTAAAGTTGCTTTCATCTATCTTGCAACCGCAGTGTCCAGGTTCAGTTTTGTTTGAATCGTTTGGGCACTTATCTGAACTGTCTAATACATAATCCTGAGGTTTTGTGCAAGATTGCTGAGGTGTATTTGGATCACCTGCTAAATCATTATCACCGTCATAATAGTAGGTTTTGTAATTACTATCATCAACGTTACATCCGCATATACCCTTTTCCTTTTTATTTGAATCGTCAGGGCATTGATCTGAACTATCTTCAACGTATCCAGTTGGCTTTGAGCATTCTATAAGAAATGAGTTTGGATCTCCAAACGTGTCATTATCTTTATCTTGATACCATTTTTTCTTGTCTTTGCCATAGACAGTAGGACACAAATCATTGCTGTTATCGACAAAACCTGATGGCTGTGAACATTCATCTCGAAAGTCATTTGGATCACCATAACCATCATTGTCACTATCTCTGAACCACTTTTTCTTATCTTTACCATAGACTGAAGGACAGATATCGCTACTGTTATCAACATACCCTGAGGGCTTTGTACATTCATCTCTGAAATCATTTGGATCACCAAAACCATCATTATCGCTGTCACGGTACCATTTTTTCTTATCTTTCCCATACACTGTAGGGCAAATATCGTTGCTATTATCTATATAACCTGAGGGTTTTGAACATTCATCTCTCGAATCATTTGGATCACCAAAACCATCATTATCGCTGTCACGGTACCATTTTTTCTTATCTTTCCCATACACTGTAGGGCAAATATCGTTGCTATTATCTACATAACCTGAGGGTTTTGAACATTCATCTCTCGAATCATTTGGATCACCAAAACCATCATTATCGCTGTCACGATACCATTTTTTCTTATCTTTTCCATACACTGTAGGACAGTTGTCATTGCTGTTATCTACATATCCGGATGGTTTGGTACATTCGTTCCTATAGTCACTTGGATCACCATAACCATCATTATCGCTGTCACGATACCACTTTTTCTTATCTCTTCCGTACACTGTAGGACAGTTGTCATTGCTGTTATCTACATATCCGGATGGTTTGGTACATTCGTTCCTATAGTCACTTGGATCACCATAACCATCATTATCG
>Ga0272440_1001740_pt1 | contig 17509 bp, 19 predicted proteins | sample SSMMMBAug17_FD_192440 | JGI IMG/M metagenome (GOLD analysis project Ga0272440, IMG submission 192440) | Marine sediment archaeal communities from Little Sippewissett salt marsh, Falmouth, MA, United States - SSM-MMB-Aug17 | ecosystem: Environmental > Aquatic > Marine > Wetlands > Sediment ... | reverse complement strand
CGCAAACGATTGTTGTTCGGCGGGCGAACACAAGGTTCGCCCCTACATTGGTTCGCAAACGATTGTTGTTCGGCGGGCGAACACAAGGTTCGCCCCTACATTGGTTTTGCTCATAAGTTTGATACTGTTTTTTGTTCGAGGCGAACATAAGGTTCGACCAACCAGACGAATAACAAAATATATACTACGATCTACCCGAAAATTTATGACCGCTTACTTATAGCTAAAACAGGGGCATTATTTCTGCCTTGCTGTACTACGAACTGAACAGGCGGCAGAGCCGCTAAGAACACGTTCCCAGGCAGAGCCTGGGAACGATCACCAGAGCGAGTTTGCCTTCGCCTGACGGCAATGGGGTCTGCCCCCAAATACCCCAACTTGTTCATATGCCCATCCAAAAGCTTTTGATAGATGCTTGCATTTTTATGTAAACTGGTATAAGTAGGAAAAATTATGTGTTGGGTAGAGTAGAGTAGAGAAATCGGATTCCCACGCCCTCCAGCCTGGGAAGGGCGCATTTCAAAAAAGGGGGCATTTGCTTAGGAATGCTCTGAAAATAACATACTCATTTCTCTTGAACGTACAAAAAAAATAAGGTCGTGTAGAGACGTAGCATGCTACGTCTCTACAGTACATTTACCTTAAAACGAACAATATCAATAATGGGGAAGTTATTTTCAGAGAATTCCTTAGCCCTGAAAGGGCGTCACATAACAGCCCAGGGCAACGCCCTGGGTAATACATTACAATGAGTTGAGCCCTGAAAGGGCGGCACATATAATCCAACCAAAACAAGGTTACAAAACAATGCGATTAACAACAAAAAGTCGATATGGTACACGAATGGTTCTGGATATTGCCATCAATGGTAAAGACAGACCCGTTCCAGTTTCAGAAATATCCAGGCGCCAAAACATATCGGTGAAATACCTGGAAAAACTGATCAGCAAATTAAAAAAAAGTGACATACTCAAAAGTCATCGGGGGCCATTTGGGGGACACAATTTATCGAAACCTCCCTCTGAAATCACCATTGGTACACTGGTTCGTCTATTTGAAGACAAGGGAGCAATTACCGAATGCGCAGAAGTCGATAAAACAAGTTGTAAAGAATGCGATCAGGCAGGCGAATGCATGACACAATGGGTTTGGATTCAGGCAGGTAACGCCATGTTTGAACGTTTAGATAGTATTACCATTGACGATTTATTGAAAAAATGTGAAAATGAGTCAATATTTTAGTATGAAATTTCAACGACCAGGTATGATATTGACTAAAAGCAATATCATTACAGTAGCCAGTCTGATACTTACGTTGTATTGTTTGGGCTGCCAAAAGCAATACCAGAATGATGGCAATATCGTTTATCGCCTGAAATGGCTCTTGAACGCTGGTGCAGCTGGTAGTCTTTATGCCAATGCCAATGGTTTTTTTCATGCTGAAGGTTTAACTGTTGCCATTAAAGCAGGTGGTGTTGAACGTAATCCAATCACAGAGCTGGAAATGGGACGAGCACAATTTGGAGTGGCCACCGGGGATCAGGTAATTCGTGCATTGGAAAAAGGGTCGCCCATTTGTGTACTTGCACAACTGTTTCAAAAAAGCCCCATGTGTTGGATGTACAAAAAAGATAAAATCAACATAAAATCGTTGCAGGATTTAAAAGGCAAAACAATTGGGATTACCTTTGGCAATGAAGATGAAACGATGATGCACGCAATTTTGCAAAAAGCCGGGCTCAAATCCAATGATGTCAACTTCTATAGTGTTCGGTATGATTATACCCCTTTTTATATCGGAAAGGTCGATTTGTGGCCTGTTTATCGGAATTCAAATGGTGTCTTCATTCAAGAAAAATTGAAAGCTGCAAATGTTGCCATTGCGTTTTTTTCACCCCATGAGTATGGGATTCAGTTTGTGGGCAATTCAATTGTTACCTCGCAAAACCTCGCAACCCAAAATCCTGAGTTGATTCACAAATTTGGCAAAGCACTTTTAAAAGGATGGCAATCTGCATTGGCCCATCAGAATTTGAAACAAACAGTTGATATTATTCAAACATTTGATGAAGCCACTGACAGAAAACTTATTGAAAAACAACTTATAACATCCCGATTGTTAATGCAAACTGCAAGCAAACCATTGGGATACATTGATCAGTCCGCATGGCAGCAGACTGAACAATTTTTACTCAAACAAAAAATCATACAAAAACCTGTTTTAAATCAAACAGCCATATTTTTTTCAGGGGGTCAGCAATGAATAGAATAAGTGTATTCATTTTAGTCATCATCGTGATGTTCCTTTGTGGATGTCTGCCCGATGTGCCCATTATACCGGGAATATAAAAAATAACCCATGCCAGACAAGAAGGCCATTACGACTTTACAGGAATTGTCGCGTCATTTTAACCAATCATTTGAAGCACTTCAGCCGGTAGTGGATCAATATCCCATGCAGATTCATTCATCTGTACTTGGATTGATAAGCCAGCCAAAAGACAATCCCATTGCAAGTCAGTTCATTCCCCAAATAGACGAACTATTGGATAACAACAGTGTGGTAGATCCGCTTGGAGAAGGCCAACAATCACCAGTCAGGCAGGTTGTGCATCGCTACCCGGATCGGGTGGTTTTTTTGATATCCAATACCTGCCCATCATTTTGTCGCTTTTGTATGCGGAAACGATGGGTGGGTAGACAACCGCAGGTGACCTACGAGGACATTCAATCTGGCATTAACTATATTGCACAAAACCGATCCATTGGGGAGGTAATATTGTCAGGCGGCGAGCCATTTATGCGCAGCGATGACTGTTTATTGAAAGTTCTTTCGCAATTAAGGCAGATTTCACATGTAACACTCATTCGGATACATTCTCGGGTGCCCATATTATTACCCCACCGGATCTCAATGGATTTGATTGAACAAATCAGGCGCTTTCATCCCATCTATTTAAATTTACATATTAATCATGTATCAGAGTTATCCACCGACGCCCAAAGGCTAATACAACGTTTTGTGGATGCTGGTTTTCCTTTGGGATCACAGACTGTATTGCTCAAAGGAATAAACGATAGCCCTGAAATCATGCACGAACTGATGCAAACATTACTTTCTTTGCGTGTTCGTCCTTATTATATTCATCAAATGGATGACACTCGGGGAACCAATCATTTTCAAACCAGTATTGATATGGGGCTTGAAATAATGGCGCATTTGCGGGGCCGAATTTCGGGAATGGGGGTTCCTCAATATATGATTGATCTGCCGGGCGGTGGCGGAAAAATCCCTTTAGTGCCCGATTACATCGTTAAAAGGACATCATCCTCATGGCATTTTCGAAATTATGAAGGAAAACAATTTGAATGGAAACCGCCAGTAATTAAATAGAAGACTTTAAAAATAATATGCAATAAACGTCTTTTAAAAAAAATGAATTGACCTATGTTTTCTATTTGACTTGCATACGAATCTGTGTTAAGGATTCGCCAAACTTTCAATGGAATAAAACTATGAATGAAAGCACACGACAATTTTTTAAAGATATGGCCTATTACAGCAGTCTGGGTTTTTCAATTGCACTGTCAATTTTTATTGGATTATTTTTGGGAATTTTTATTGATAGAATGTCAGGCCTGGCTCCTATATGTACCTTGAGTGGTTTAGGACTGGGCATTGCAGCGGGGTTTAGAAATATATTCCTGGCCATGAAAAAAAGTCAGAGTTTATAACACATGGACACACAGAAACGCATACTCAAGTTTATAGTCATAACCAATTGGATATTATTTGCAGCAGTGACAATCGCTGGTTTTGCATTGCTATCAAAATTGTTTGCACTGGGGATTCTTGCAGGTGGCTTGATTGTAACAATAAACTTTCACCTCCTCTGGCGTACACTGAATAAGGCTTTTCAGCCGGATCAACTGGTCAGTCATCATGTGGTGATTGCCAAATATTATATGCGTTTTTTTGTGAGCGCGTTCATATTAATGATTTTAATATCACAGCACTGGGTAGATCCGCTGGGACTGTTTGTGGGCTTATCCATCGTTGTAACCAGCATTATGCTGGCAACAGTATATGAATTAAAAACAAATTTTATTTAAATATATTTTTTTATAATAAGGAGGCAATATAAGTGGAGCATCCATATCTAATTTTTGGTGATTTTATCAACCTGGGACATTTTGGTCATCAATACCCGCATGTGGTATATTCATGGGTGGTTATGTCAATTTTGGTCATTGTATCATATCTCGGTGCCAAAACCCTTCAAATGATTCCATCAAAAGGACAAAATGTATTGGAAGCACTTGTTGGCGGCATAGAAGATTTTATGATCAGTGTGACCGGAGAAGAAGGTCGATGGCTATTTCCGCTGGCAGCGACTATTTTTATTTATATTTTTGTCTGTAATCTGGTGGGATTGATTCCAGGCTTTTTTCCACCCACAGCCAATTTGAATACAACCCTTTCCTGTGCATTGGTTGTGGTTGTTTTTACGCACATTATTGGTATTATGTATCATGGGGCCTCATATATCAAGCATTTTATGGGCCCGGTATGGTGGATGGTTCCAATTATTTTTCCCATTGAAATCATTGGCCATCTGGCACGTATTTTGTCTCTGTCCTTTCGTTTGTTTGGCAATATGATGGGACATGAGTTGGTTCTGGCAATATTGTTTGCTCTGGCAGGTGCATTTTTTGCCCCTTTACCAATCATGGCATTGGGAATATTTGTTGCACTTGTTCAGGCATTTGTTTTCTTTTTATTGACCATTATGTACTTTTCAGGCGCAATGGAACACGCCCATTGATTTTTTGAATTCAATAATAATCCAGGGAATACATATTCTTTAGATTATGATTTAATATTTTTCCTGCCACTGGCAGGTTGAAGAAGCCATCAGTAAATTTTAAATTTTTAAGGAGGATTTTTTAAATGGAAGCAGCAGCTTTAACTTTTTTTGTCGCATGTGTGACAGCAGCCGGTTTTGGCATTGCAATCGCAGCATTTGGTTGTGGTATTGGACAGGGCCTTGGCCTGAAAGCAGCCGTTGAAGGCATTGCTCGAAACCCTGAATCATCAGGTAAAGTAACAGTGACAATGCTCATCGGTCTGGCAATGATCGAATCATTGTGTATTTATGCTCTGGTTATTTCGCTGATCTTGATCTATGCGACACCCATGGCAGAAACTGTAACAAAATTGCTCGCTCACTAATATTTTTTTAGCGACAATTCATTTAATCTTTAAAGGGCATTAACCCATAGTGGTGTTATTGCCCTTTTTTTTTTGCACGTTCCCAGGCTCTGCCTGGGAACGTGTTCTTGGCGGCTCTGCCGCCTGTTCAGTTCGTAGGTGGCAGAGCCACCTCGGAAAACGTTCCCGGGCAGAGCCTGGGAACGTGCAAACCAATGTAGGGGCGAACCTTGGTTGGATTTCGGTATTTTTTCGAGGCAACATTTTCCCCTAACTTGTACATACGCCCGACACAATAGACTGACTTCTGGGAACTCGATTCTTAGCCCTGAAAGGGCGTTACATACCAGCCCTGGGTAATGGTTTTACCTAACCAGCGTCCCATAAAAACAGCAAACAACCCAACAATCAATTGGGTACTCATATAAATTGCTGATGCCACATATCGCTGGTCAAGGATCAGATTTAAAGAATCATTGCTGAATGTAGAATAGGTTGTCAGTGACCCCAAAATACCAATAAAAATAAAATGTTTGATTTCCGGTGAAAAGATTTGACATGTTTCATTTAATTGAAACAATATGCCAATGAGCAGGCATCCCAGTAGATTGACTGTGAGTGTTCCCCAGGGAAAAAACGCGCCTGTGTTCAGTTGCTGAACTTTCGTGCTGATAATAAATCTCAGACTTGCCCCCACAAATCCGCCCATTCCAATAACACATGTTTGAAATATATATTGTTTTAGCATTTATATGGTCTTATCAAAATGCATCAACATTTTTTTTCCACAATTTTTTCAACTCCCCGGATTGTTCCATACGCAAATAGCCCGCATTAATCATTGAAATCAACTGGGATGCATAAGGATGATTTTTTCTAACCAGGGCACGATATTGTCTGTTTTTTTTGACAGGATCAGGTATCCATCCAATGTTATCCAGTTTTAATACATTTAATTTTTCCAAAAATAAAATGATTTCTTTTTGGGCAATGGCAAAATCATATACCCCGGGTTTTAAGGATAAAATTAAATGACGCCTGGATTTGGCTTTTGCCTTGAAATTGATTTCATTGTTATAGAAATCATAATGATAGCCTTCAATGCCCAGGAATTTATAATTTTTCATATCCTTTAATGAATTAATTTCTGGTGGGCTTTTATACTTGCGTTTGCTATAAAAAAAGACCTGTGTTGTTTCATAAAGGGGGTCACTCATGAGGAAATGTTCGGCTTCTTTTTTATTGACAGATGCATCTGGGACAATGTCCAGTTGATTGTTTTTCAGGTTTTTCAAACACTCAGTCCAGGTATGTGTCTGATTGCTCACTTTGATCTTGTGGTGAGCAGTAATTGCCTGAATCATATCATAAGAATAGCCGCCCAGTTTGTTTTGTGCCAAATAATAGACATATGGATATTTGGGAAGTTGTTCCCATCCGATTTTCAATTCTTTAATTTCTGAAAGATCTTTTGGTTTATCTGAACGATTGTTTGTGGCAAAACCGGTATATAAAAAAGATATTACGATAATCAATAAAATTGGAAATAATTGTTGTTTTTTCATGTTTTAAACTCCTTAAGAATTTGTTTTGGTTAATTCTTTGTCATTGTCTTTTTCAATCAAACAATGCGCAATTAAAAAATTGACCCGCAGCAATAATTCTTCAAACATTTGATCATTGGGTCGAGTGGTTAATGGTTTAAACTCTTTTTTTCCGGAAATCATATGGTCTAATTCCCGAATAATTCGCTCATGGGGGCCCAAAATTTTATTGGTGATATACAACGTCCAGTAGACCAGAATAAAAATTAATAATGAGATTGCTGCAATCACCAATGGAAAATAGCGCTGATATTTTACCAGGAGCTGCTGATACACAACAGCCTGGGAATCAAATTGTTCTAAGACCATCGATGTTTCTGCAACAGATAGATAAAACAACACGCCCAGCAAAATCTGGACGAGAATCATAATGAACAGAATGGGCAAAATGAGCGTTGCCTGAAATCTATTCATATTGAATAACATGTTTCGTTTAAATGCTTTTTTCATCACAAACTCTTTATTGAAAAGTGTTGATAATTTGTTGTTGTTTTTCCAAAAGAATATCATTTGTTGCGCCTTGGGTCAATTTATCTGCAACCAGATCCGGGCGTAAAAACCGATCGCCAAAATCATCATGTGTATATGTCCGATTGCCATAGAGCATATTTAAATAGCTGCCGCCTTTTTCTGATGCAGTATAAAAGCCTTCAGGTATCAGGCCAATCCATTGATCCTTTTTAAATGAAACAAATGTAAATAAATGTGTTGCTGTTTCTATATCCCATAACATTTGTGTGCCATCCAGTGATGCAGACATAAATCGGTTTTTATGGGGATGAAAAACCAGGTCAGTGACAACACCAACATGTCCTTTAAAGGATTTTAATGCCTTGGCTTTTTCCAAATCCCATAATTTTATTTCGCCTTCAATGCTGGCAGATAAAACCATTTTGCTGTTTTGAGGATCCATTGCAATGGTAGAAACACTTTTCACATGTGCGATTTTGATTTCATGAGCCACTTTTCCGGTGGCGATGTCCCACATAATCATCTTTCGATCAATACCTGCTGAAAGAACATATTGTCCACATGGACTGATTTTAAATGCAGATATTCCTTTTCGATGTCCGGTAAATCGTTTAATTTCCTGTCCGGATTGAATATCCACCATAACAAGTTTGTTATCAGAATGTCCGCCCAGAATAATCCAGTCTTTTTCTGGATGTAAAATGCCCACAATGCCATTGGAAATCATTCGTTTGCATTTTTGAATTTCTTTTCCGGTTTCAATGTTCCACAATCTGATGGTGCGGTCTTTCCCCACTGATGCCATTTTTTTGCCGGTTTTATCAAAAGACACTGAAAAAACCATAGCAGTATGGCCGGAGAGAGATTTTAAAACCTGGCCAGTTTCAAAGCTAACCAGTCGAATAATGTTGTCAAAGCCCGATCCAATATATGATAGGCCATCCGGGCTGACATCCAGAGAGAAAAGTCCTTTGGGTTGATCAAAAATTGTGTGAATTTGTTTTCCAGTCATCATATCCCAAACACTTGTGGGGCGATGCGGTCCAGCCACAATAATTTTTGTACCATCCGGACTGATTCCTAATTTATAGCCGGTGAGAACATGACGTTCAATGGTTTTGGTGATTTTTTCCTGAGTCAGATCCAACTGAACAAAGGATGGATACTGATATCCTCGGGTAATCATTGCCATACTGGTATCCTGAGAAAAAGTCATTTCCAAAGCGGAATGTCGATGTAAGGGATATGTTTTGAGGGCTTCTCCTGTTGATATTTGCCATTTTTTGACTGTCTTGTCAGTGCATGCAGAAAATACATATTGATTATCAGGCGATACCTGTAAATTTGTGATCATGCCATCATGGCCTTCAAAGGTGCGAATTAGCTGACCGGTGTTGATATCCCAGGATTTAATTTTCTGATCCAGTCCCCCTGAATAAACAGTCTGATTATCTGGACCAAAGCAAACCGCATAAATGTGATTTTCGTGCCCCTTGAATGTAGAGAGGGATTGGCCAGACGTCGTATCCCATAGAATAATGGTATTGTCTCGACTACCAGACAACGCCATTTGATTATCCGCACTAAACGCCAGGCAGGTGATACATTTTTGATGACCATTCATTGTGTGCAATCTTTTGCCAGTGGCGAGGTCCCACAGTTTCAGACTGCCATTCCAACTGCCGGACAGTCCCAATTCGGCATCTGAACTGATTGCCACTGCATAAATATTAGAAATATGCGCTTTTCTCAATAATTTTAACTGCCCGGTTTGTGTATGCCACAAACCAATTTTTTCATCCCATCCCCCTGAAAAAATATACTGACCGGTTGAATCCATATCCACAGCGGCAATTTTTCCGGTATGCCCTTTAAAGGTCAGTGTTTCTTTTGATTGTTTTAGATCCCAAAACTTAATGGTTTGATCCATACTTGCTGTTGCCATGAATTGATTATCATGACTGACTGCAACAGCATTGATTTTTGAAAAATGGCCTTTTTGAATAATAAACTCAGGCGGTGTTTGGGGGGTTTTAATTGCGGTTAATTTTTGGGGACCTGAAGAATATTTTGGGTTAATTGGTGCGCAGGCAATGGCCGCGCAAAGAATCAAAATGAGGATCATTGGAAAGATAATTAATGGGTAAAATTGTTTCATTTTTTCTCCATAATTAAGGTATCTTTAACAAACTTGCCGGTTTTTTGAGTGCCATCCGGATAGGTCATTGTTCCCATACCATTGGGAAAGCCCTCTTTCAACTCACCTTCATAAATCCGGCCATCAGGGTAAGTCATGCGACCATTTTTTGGGGGTTTTCCCCATTTGAATCGGCCTGAAAGAATTTTTCCATCAGTGTATATAAAGCGGCCTTCACCATGAAATAAATCTTTTCTAAATTTGCCTTCATAAACCGCACCATCAGGGAAAGTAAAAATACCCTGGCCATGCATGTAATCTTCGTGAAAGTCGCCTTCATACTTCTTGCCACTGGCCCAGACAAACATGCCTTTGCCGTGCCTTCTGTCGGATTTTAACTGGCCTTTGTATTTTCGGCCATCAGTGAAAACCAACTCACCTTCTCCATGCAGCTTGCCATTTTTATAGGTGCCTTTATACACAGTGCCATCAGCAAAAATATATTTGCCTTCACGCAATTGGTCATTTTTAAACGTGCCAGTAAAGACTCTGCCATCTGGACAGACAATCGTTCCATCTCCATCCTTAATGCCTTTGACAAAGCTGCCGGTATAAACCCGGCCATCTTTATAATTCATGCGGCCTTTTCCAGAAGGCTGACCATTTTTAAAGAAGCCGGTATACATATCACCATTGAATAATTCTTTGACGCCATGACCATCAGTGCAGTTGCCTTCCTTGCACGTGCCGGTTTTTTCATAAACGAGTCTGTTGGCAATCAATACTAAAATTGATGCAATGAGAATAGCGATACCATATTTAATAATTGTGTATTTTTTCATAGTGTGATGAGGACAAGATTTTGTTTAAGAAAAAAAGCCTACCATAAAAAATGGTAGGCTTTAAGGTTATAGGTTAACAAAAAAGGTTAAAAAGCTGGCAATTTCCAAAGTCTGGTGAACAGGTCATCATAAAAATCATAAAATGAAATGTCTGATGCATTGTCACCTGTGCCATCATCCTGTGTCAGGCTTTCTTCTCCCATGAAACCAACGTAACCACCTGTAATATCGAAATGATCTTCATGGAAGACGCCAATGGATTTCCACTTACCGGGTTCACCATTTGCCTGGGTTGAAAAAACATCGCATGATGCTTTGGCCATTGCAGGAGTGCTAACAACGCCATCATGTTCTTTCCATGATCCGCCTTGCGGCGCATCATTATCAGCACCGACATTGTTATCACTCAAACCTTCATCAGTTGTATACTCATCAAATCCCATACCATCAGTTGATGGAAGAATTCCGAAGAAATTGGTCCCCCAGTTATCTGTAGGATAATCTGGAAACCAGTACAATGGTAATGCAGTCCGAGCAGCGGACTCATAGTACCACTGATCATCAGTAGAACACCTGAATGCTTGCTCTGTAGTGACTGAGAAGTAGTAGATATCATCCTGAGCATCTGCCCAAGTGTTGATATCAGCAGCACCGCAAGGAGACAGATCCCACATGGAGAAATCATACATTGCGGGTCTACCATCATTACACTCGTTGAAACCACACAACTCATCGCTGCTAGCGCCACAATCTTTCTTAATCATCAGGTCAATATCGCGAATACCATTGTTGTATGATTCTGTGCCAGGACCTCCCCACTGATCCATATCCAGATCATATATACTGGATAATCCTTCAGTGACAGATTCTGATAAGAGCAATTCAAAGATATCAATCCCAAATGAATCTGATCCCAGGCTGTCCAGCAGATCATTGACAATCCAGGTCAGGTTGGTACCATCATTGGGTGTTGATATGGTTGTTACACTTCGGATAGCACCAGTGTTGCCTCCCTTGAACAGTTTTTCCTGCAAGTCAGAAGCACTGGTACTGTTTTCACAGGTTTTTGATCCCGGGTTTCCGGTACAATTGGGTGATCCTTCCCCAAGCAGGGCGGCAAAAATACGCACAGTCTGTCCGCCAAAACTATGAGACACCAAATGTATGGGATTGACCGTTGATCCATCAATCAGTTTAGGAATGACATCGCCATTTGAATTTTTCAAGCGACCATCTGAAGCGTGTGCAACATCATTTTTGCGATCATTGCCAAATTCATCATGGGTGTATTTGCCAAAACAGTTTGAATCATTATCACATTCAGTATCGCTGGTGATACCTGTCATGCGATCGCCATTTGTATCCACATATACATTGTTGTGCATACTGGCATGTTCAGCACCATAGAAAACATCTGTTCCCATGACCTGGGCATATAATTCACAGGCGCGGTCCCAGGCACTGGTGACCGGTCCCACTGATGCGGTGTACACGATAAACCCTCTGTCATTCATGACTTTTTCGAGGTCGCCGGAATCTGTTCCACCCCAATAATAGAGTGTTTTACTGCCAAGGTAATAATCCAGTTCTACCTCTTCGCGGCCCCAGCCCAAAAATCCATGAACCAGAACAATGGGGTAGTTGTTACAACTCCCAGCAGTATCGCACTCAACTGTGACTTGCACAGTATCTGATGTTTCACCATAACAATCGGTGGTCAACTTAACAGTATGTGTTCCAAGTCGCAAAAACCGAAAATCGGTTTCCGGATTGTTTGGTAGATAATATCCAGATTCAAGTGTTTCCCATGAGGATGAACCATCAAGCTGGATTTCAAATTTAAAGTCAAAAGTGGATAAACACAAAAATCCACAACAAAAACTGCCGCCATGTTCAAATGTGACAGTATCTCCAAGTTTTACAGTTAATGATGAAACATCATTGCCATTTGACAATATTTTTGCAGTCAGACTTAATGCTGGACTGGCAAAACCAAATACGACGAAAATTCCTAAAATTAGGACTGATAAAGATTTTTTAATGGTCATAATAAACTCCTTTTAAATAAAAAAAAGTAGGTAACACTGCCACCATATCCCTTAAAAAAAGGACTTAGGCCGTATGCTTTGCGTATTAATCTTTCGACTAACTTGCCCTTTTCTACGCGCTTAAGCACCACCTCCTTTTGTTATTGTTTTTATACCATCCATCCTACCATCATTTAATCTCCTGAAATAAACAGCAAGTGATTGAAAATTTCACAGGAATCAATAGACATTTCTTTTTTGTGATTCCTGTTGTTTTTCAATCGTGTCGTCCTGACTTTCAGGTGGATGGTCACGATAATTGTATTTTAATTGATGAATGACACCATCACGTTTGACCTCAACAGAAACATCTCTCATATGGCTTAAATACGCCAAAAAACTATTGGCATGCTTACTGAAAATTTTCTTTCCATTGAGTCCAATGACAATATCACCATCCTGAATACCAAACACACTTAAAAACGATCCTGGAATAACCCCTGTTACTTTTACACCTTCAAATTTAGTGCCATTATACAAAGGTATTAGCTGTGCATTTCTGAGAAAGTCCGGATCATTGTGAAAAACAGTGACATCTGTACGAACGACATCACTTTTCACAAGTTTTTCTGGCTTGATAATCAATGCCTGTCGTCGTTGTTTTTGACGTTCTTTGCGTGATAATACCCGTTTGATTTTGGGCTTTTCCACCAGAACGAGTTCAATATCCCTGTCATTCCACCGGACAATGACCAGTCGTTTTAGAATTTTTTTTACAATTGCCCCGCGAATGGAGTCCCCTTCACGATACTGCTTTGTGGTATTGTGTTTTGGGTCTTTAATTACAGCGATTGACTCAATATCATCTCCCATTAAGATGGCAATCACCTTTAATTGATAGAGATCATACAAATCAATCAGTGTTGACATGACATTGGTCACATCATCTGGATCCGCCTGGGCTTCTTCTTGTGTATTGTCAGACAGTGCTTTTATTAAATCATCATCAGGTGGATAGGACTCGGCATTAATGATAACATCCTGGACAATTTGATCTTGTGTATCAGGTTGCTTGCCAAGGGAGTCAGTCAGTAATGCAATGGACCAATAAAAAGATACGACCCAAAAGAAAACAATTCCAATTACGACAGCAATAAACATGATGGGCACTATCTTAATCAGTGTTTTGCTTTTTAGCATTTTTTTGCAAATTCATTTGAAAATTAATCTTGTAGACAGTCTGCAACTGTCTTTGGATCGTTTTAGCAGGTGTGTTTGTCGAGAAATTGTGCGTCTTGATTAATGAATGCTATTCATTTTGTTTTGAGGTTTCATAAAAAATATTGTTTGGTACTTGATGTTTTGTTTTTAAAGCTATAAAGTAAGGTTATTTTTTTGTCAAGATTTTTTATGTTTTTTTAATATTATTTTTTTTATTATTTGAGTGTAACCCAAATTGTCGATAAACCGGAACCAGGCCTATGAGCAAAACCAATGTAGGGGGAAACCTTATGGTCTCCCGCCAAACAATAACCGAGATCAAACCTAAGTTTGGAAACAATTAAGGATCATGCAAAAAAATAATCAGATTGTCATTTCAGCATCACGTCGGACAGATATTCCTGCATTTCATATGGACTGGTTCATGTCTGGTCTGGCTCAGGGCTATTTTAGCATCCACCACCCATATCATCGAAAAAAAATAATTGTTTCAGCAAATTCAGAAAAGATACATACAATTGTCTTTTGGTCAAAGAATTATGGTCAATTTATTCAAAAAGCGTATGCACAACGCATTCAAGCAATGGGATATCATCTTTATTTTCATTTTACAATAAACTCGTCATCAGAAACATTAGAACCCGGTGTTCCATCACTGGAAAACCGGCTTGAACAGCTCACAGCACTGGGTCAAATTGTTGATCCAAAGGTAATTAACTGGCGGTTTGATCCCATTTGCCGATATCAAAGCTATGACCAAAATGGCTCTTTATGCATACTGGATAATTTGCATGATTTTGAAATCATCGCTCAAGCGGTTTCAAAGGTTGGGATTAAACAATGTGTAACAAGTTTTATGAATTCATACAGAAAAATTCATCAACGATTAAAAGGTTTGCCGGGATTTCATTTTTTTGATTACACACTGTCTGAAAAAATCAGCATTTTGTTACAAATGGAACAAACCTTAAAGTCATATGGTATTCAATTATTTGTATGTTGTGAAAAAGCGCTTTTACAGGCACTGCCTGAGACCAGTGAAATTCAAGGAAGCTCCTGTATCCCCAATGATTTTTTGATGAAACATTATGGCGGCAGATTATCTACAAGAAAAGACTATGGCCAAAGAGTTAAAAATGGATGCGGATGTCATGTTTCCAGAGATATTGGGGATTATATATGTCACCCCTGTTTTCATCGATGTTTGTATTGCTATGGTGTATCATGCGCTTGAAGGGCGATAATTATGTCCCTTTGTTAAAAACATCAGGTTTTTGAAAAAAAACTGATGGCTTCTTTAAGCTTGACATTGATTGTCTGGCTCATTTCTGCAACCTCATCCAGAATATCAGATACATCAGACATATTTTCTGACCTGGCTTTTTGTGACCAATCCTGATAGTTCTGGATATGGTCATCATTGTGTTTAATCCAATGAGCGATAATTTTTTCTATTCGTTCACTCATTGAGTGAGTCCCTTGCTTGTGATCATGATGATGCATTTTTTTTTCTCCTTATGATGGACGCATTCCCAAAAATTGTTTGAATGTAACCAAAATAGACTGAATTCCCGGGACACGATCCTTATATTATAAGATTTTATGTCAAGAAATAAGCGGCGTCAGCCCATAGCTGTCAGGTTAAGGCAAACTCGCTCCGATGCTCGTTCCCAGGCTCTGCCTGGGAACGTTTTCCGAGGTGGCTCTGCCACCTACGAACTGAACAGGCGGCAGAGCCGCCAAGAACACGTTCCCAGGCAGAGCCTGGGAACGAGCATCAGAGCGAGTTTGCCTTAGCCTGACGGCTATGGGCGTCTGCTCGCTTGATTGCCGAGTTTTTGATCTCAGTAACGTATTGTTCAAGCTCCAAATCTTCCTGTTTTTCCAGAATTTCCACTAACATTGTGCCTACCTCCTATATATATAGACACAAAAAAATTGAAATTCTGACACTTTCAAAAAAATAAAAAAAATTTTTCCTCTTTTTTCACTCATGCGCGTACCTGTCTCAGTTCTTTTTTCAGACGTTCAAATACATTAAAAATAATTGGGCAAACTTCATAATTGGCAATAAGGCCCATCATACGATAGGCAAAATCATCTTTATGTAAATGCGGGTAAGATCGACAGCTATCGGGTTGAACGTCATATATTGAACATGTATTATTTTTCAAAAATGGGCATGGGGATTCATTTGGGGAAAAATCACCTCCAACAAGATCTGGAACAAGATATTGATCGATAAATTGAGAAGGGGTAACTTCAAAATGGTTTGCAATTTTTGTAATATCTTTTTGTGTAAATGTGGGGTGAATTTCTTTGCAGCAATTTGCACATGTTGTGCAATCGATTTTTGATGAAATCTCATTATTCAGTCTATGGACAATCGCATCCAACTTTTCATTGTCTTCATAACCTTTGATGAAAGTCCTGAATTTCCAATTTTCATTTTCCTTTTTTGGGGCCATTATTTTTATCTTGTTTAGATTAGTTTCCATCAGATTTATGTTCCTTTATATTTTATATATGGTTTTTATTGTATTGCAGAGTTTCATTCTTTCAACGAATATAATACCACATTTTGTTTAAGTTTTATAGACTTTCGCTGAATAAATGAATTTTTGATGAATTTTAATTTCTCAATTGGTTCGAAAAACAAGATACAACAAGTATTGTGGATATCGGTTTTGGTTTGTGTTGCGAGTTTATGTTGTGTTGCGAGTCTTCATCGTTTCAACTCAGCCTTCTTGGGGCTGTTTAGACTGAATTCTTGACATAAAATCTTTAAATATAACATTTTATATCAAAAAATAAGGTCATGTCCCCGTAGAGACGCAGCATGCTACGTCTTTCCGTGCGAAACGATAATACGTTCAAGATAAATGAGGAACTTATTTTTCGAGTATTCCTAAAGAATATTAATACACCTCACAATAATCCAACTCCCACCCTTTATAAACCAGAATAATGCGTATCAATTGCGTATTTCCAGTACTGCTTTTAACACGATCTGATGCCGCATACTGATCCAACTGTATTTGCGCGGCCTTTATTTTTTCCTGCAATTTATCTTCACAATATTCACTTCGCGTCAAATATTTCAACTCAATCAAATAAGAATATTCCAAATCCGGATATTTTGACAAAAAGGGTTCCATGTAGATATCCGAATAGCCTTTGTTCATTTCAGATTCAGATTGCGTGATGTAAAAATCGGCAACATTGAGATATGCCAGTAGAAAGCCCTGGATGACTTTTTCGCCATTTAAGTAATCCCTGACAGCTGTTTGTTTTTCGATTTGTTCGGAAAGAAATTGGAAGAAGGGTTTCCAGTCGCCTTGAAAAGCCATTTGTGTGATCAGGTCAGAAAGTTCCCATAGATCAATTTTAAAAATATCGGCATCATCAAATCCACTGCGAATGTAACCATACATTAAATTCAGAATGGTTAAATTGGGAATTTTTAAATCATATCTTCCATGTTTTTTTGCCTTTATGGTCAGCAAACCAAAATAGTACAATAATGATATGAAATTCTCTTGTTTTGCCAATTCCTCAACTGGAAAGCTGTATTGAAGATTTGATATGATACCCTGATCTTCAATAATACTTTTTAATCGATTAAAATTACCATTTAAACGTTTATCAACTTTCATCAGGTAGCGAAGTTTTTTGTAGTCAATTTTAACATTCTGATCAATCAGGTTTTCAGGAAAAGCTTTCTCTTTTATGACCTCCTGCACAAAGTATAATACCATATCAGAATTAAACAAAACCTTTTCCGCATTCTTTGCAAAACGATAATTATTATACCAGTCTTTCATAATCTCCATGCAAAAATCCGGTGACAGCTTTAACCTGCCTGCCCCATGATAATACTGTAAAATATCGTTTGTTTCACTTTCAGTAAACCCCATAAATTCATTCATATCAGTATCCAGGCTCACATTTGATCCAATATTGAAGCCGCTGGTGACATCATCCATCGTAACCGG
>Ga0272440_1001739_pt1 | contig 17517 bp, 7 predicted proteins | sample SSMMMBAug17_FD_192440 | JGI IMG/M metagenome (GOLD analysis project Ga0272440, IMG submission 192440) | Marine sediment archaeal communities from Little Sippewissett salt marsh, Falmouth, MA, United States - SSM-MMB-Aug17 | ecosystem: Environmental > Aquatic > Marine > Wetlands > Sediment ... | reverse complement strand
TGTTCGCCCTCGAACGAATAACGCTTTCGTTCCTATGTACGATGGGCGAACATAAGGTTCGCCCCTACACGTTCTTGGCACATAAGTAAATGAGGAATTTATTTTTCGAGCATTCCTTAATTTTTACCCAGCTAAGAAAACAAATGTCCGACGTGTTGGAAATGCGCCCATGAGCAATGTGTTCCGCCGAAAGGCCAATCAGGGTGAATGTGATTGAATGTAAGCATCCTTGTCGATGGAGATATCATCTTCTGATCGAAGAAAAGCATTCCAATGAATTTATTCCAGTATTTGAAGATGAACGCGGTGCCTATTTAATGAATACCAAAAGAGTTGGCCCTGTTTCAATTTTTGCCGGATCTTCAAGGCATGGGCGTTACGTCCTTTAAAATTGAAGGGGGAATGATGTGTCTACAATAGACAATCCATTTGCATGCAAATTGACTCCGCACATACAAGAGTTGATTGACGCTTCGGATGCAAAAAGTCCAATCGCTCGGCAGTTCATGCCAAGTGACCATGAACATATTAATGACGCTCAAAGTAGAGAAGATCCTATTGGTGATGAACGTTTCAGCCCTATGAAAGGAATTACGCATCGTTATCCAGATCGTTTACTCCTTAAACCCACATATACTTGTGCTGCACACTGTCGGTTCTGCTTTCGGAGAAAGAAAGTGTTTGAACAACAAAAAGCCTTATCTCCAGATGAACTCATTGCTGCTTTAAATTATATTCGGGAACATGCTGAAATTTGGGAAGTTATTTTGACAGGCGGAGATCCCTTTATGCTTTCGGCAAGTCAGCTTATTGATATTGTCAAAGCACTTAATGAGATAGAACATGTCGCAGTGATTCGGATTCATACCAGAGTGCCGATTGTCGCTTCCGAAAAAATAACTTTACCCCTTATTCAATCTTTAAAAGTGGACAAACCCCTTTATATTGTCGTCCATTGTAATCATGCGCGTGAATTGACAGAAGACGTTCGTCAAGCTTGTGCGCTTTTTATAGACAATGGATTTCCTATGTTAAGCCAAACTGTCTTGCTTAAAGGTGTCAATAATGCTCCGGACACTATGATTGCGCTTTTCCGCGCATTGATACAGACTCGAATCAAACCCTATTATCTACATCACTGCGATCTGGTAAAAGGGGCAAGTCATTTTCGCACGTCTATCAAAGAAGGTCAGGAAATTATGCGAGCGCTGAGAGGACATCTTTCAGGAATCTGTCAACCGGTATATATACTTGATATCCCTGAAGGCTTCGGAAAAGTTCCGATCGGTCCCAATTATCTCATAGAAACAACATCCGAGTTTGAATATCATATTGAAGATTTTCGTGGCAATGTACATTCGTATATCGATAAGCATGCCTCGAAGAAGAATTTGTTAGGAATGCTTGAATAATAAGTTCCCCATTTTCTTATTTACAAGTCCAATGTAGGGGCGAACCTTATGTTCGCCCATCGTACATAGGAACGAATGCGTTATTCGTTCGAGGGCGAACATAAGGTTCGCCCCTACATTGGGCTGGCAAATAAGAAAATGAGGAACTTATTTTTCGAGTATTCCTTAGGAATGCAATGATCCTTGTGCATGTATATAATGAGTGGGATCGTTAGAAAAAAATCATGAGTGTAACCAAAATAGCCGGAATTTAAATTATCTCTCACCATTTTTAACCAGGATTACACTGAAGAAGATGAATAAGATGAAATAAACACAGTATTTTAATCATCTTATTCATCTTCTTCAGTGTAATCCTGGTTAAAAAAAATGATGAGCAAATTGTATTCACCGGCTATTTTGGCTACACTCAACATCATTGTAGGCAGAATAGAAAAATCAAAAAAAATTGGTTCAAAAATTTGAGGTGAAAAAGTATTCAGGAGTTTTGGACCTTCAATTATTACTGAAGAAAATGAAAGGAGGTTATTTATGTTTTTGCTTGATGTCGGCTTAATTGGTGCAGTGTATGTGGGTGCAAGGCTTTTTGAAAATTACCAGAAAAAAAAGGAACAATTGCTTAATGATAAAAAAAATGTTCATGAGCGTAAAACAAAGGATAAAAGTCCAGTAATATCCAATACTATAACACCTGTTAAAAATGATTTAGCAATGAACAAGTTTATTCTTCCGGTGAGTGTTGCAAGTATATTTTTATCTTTAGTAGGACCGGTTTTGCCTATAATTTACCCAATACAGATGGCAGCAATGTTTTTTATATCATTTCCAATTTTTAAAAGAGCGGAAAGATCATTGATAGCGGAGAAAAAAATCAGGGCGCCATTGTTATCATCTGTTTTTATCTTATCATGCATGGCGATTGGTCAATTCTTTGGAATTACTATCACTATTCTTTTTTACTATTACGCTGAAAAAATTATGATGAAAACCAAACGCGAATTGAAAAACAGAATTGTTAATATTTTTGATCAATTACCAGACAAAGTATGGGTTTTAAGAGAAGGTGTTGAAATTGAAACACCCTTAAACATGGCAAAAATTGGGGACATAATTATTATAAACACAGGGGATATCATTCCAGTTGACGGCATTATAATCCATGGTAGAGCAATTATTGATCAACATACATTGACCGGAGAGTTTCAGCCATCAGAAAAAACAGTTGGAGATATGGTCTTTGCGAACACAGTTGTTGTAAACGGCCGATTCCAGATAAAAATTCAACAAACAGGAAATCAAACCTCTGCTGCTAAAATTGAAGAAATTCTGCATAATACAACAGAATACAAAAGTAACCTGTATCTTCAGGGAGAAAAATGGGCAGATAGACTGGTGTTACCTGTTTTAGGTTTTTCAGCTGTAAGCATGCCTTTTGTTCATTTTATTGGTTCTGTTTCAATCATTAACTGTTCATTTGAGGCACGTGTGATGATGCTTGCACCCTTTGGAACATTTAATCATCTGAATCATGCTTCAAAAAAGACTATTTTTATTAAAGATGGTCGCGCTCTTGAAAAGGCTGTTGAGATAGATACTGTTCTTTTTGATAAAACAGGCACACTTATAGATAAACTGCCGGAAACTGGTCAGATCTTCTGTTGCAATGGATGGGATAAGGATACAATCCTCTCATATGCCGCAACAGCAGAGTACAGATTAAAACATCCCATTGCCTTATCCATTGTCCAAAAAGCGAAAGAATTAAACATTGATTTTGCTGATTCGGAAGACTTAGACTATAAAATCGGATTTGGACTCAAAGTAAATATTGATAATCATGTGGTGAGAGTCGGTAGTAAAAAGTTTATCTTGTCTGAAGGGATTAATGTTCCTGAAATAATTGAAACAAAAATTGATGAATTTCATGAAAAAGGTCATTCTGTAATTCTGGTTGCAATTGACCATCAAACAGGAGGACTGATTGAACTACGTCCATCATTGAGACCTGAAATGGTGGAAGTATTAAAAGGGCTGCGTAAGAGCGGAATAAAAAATATTTCCATTGTTTCGGGTGATCATGAAAAACCTGTAAAAAAACTGGCTGAAAGCCTGGGGCTGAAAAGCTATTTTGCTGAAGTGTTACCAGAAAACAAAGCCTATATTGTAGAAAAACTACAAAAACAAGGCAAAACTGTGTGTTTTGTTGGTGATGGAATCAATGATACGATTGCGATGAAAAAAGCTGATCTTTCAATATCCTTAAATGGTGCATCAACAGTCGCCACAGATGTTGCTCATGTCATATTAATGGATGGCACCCTTTCTACTTTATGCGAATTATTTGATATCTCATATGAATTAAAAAGAAAGTCAAAACGAACCTTAGGAATTTTGATTGCTGGAGCAATGTTCAATATTGCAGGCGTGTTTCTATTCCATTTTGGCGTAATAACAACAACGCTTTTAAATATTTCAACGATCAGCCTTGGCGCATTAAGCGGTATACCGAATTCTAAGAGGAAATAAGGAATGCTCTGAAATTAATAAAATTGGGGTCAGAGTAAAATTAAATATTGAACATTTAATTTTACTCTGACCTAATTTTACAATTTTAATTTTACTCTGACCCCAATTTTACAAGTTCCCCATTTAATTATGTGCCAGCCCGATGTAGGGGCGAACCTTATGTTCGCCCTCGAACTAATAACGCTTTCGTTCCTATGTACGATGGGCGAACACAAGGTTCGCCCCTACACGTTCTTCGCACATAAGTAAATGAGGAATTTATTTTTCGAGCATAAAAATTGGGGTCATAAAAATTGTAAAAATTGGGGTCAGAGTAAAATTAAAATTAAAATTGGGGTCAGAGTAAAATTATGTAAAATTGGGGTCAGAGTAAAATTAAAATTGTAAAATTAGGTCAGAGTAAATTAAATGTTCAATATTTAATTTTACTCTGACCCCAATTTTACATAATTTTACTCTGACCCCAATTTTAATTTTAATTTTACTCTGACCTAATTTTACATGACCATTTTACAATTTTAATTTTACTCTGACCCCAATTTTATTAAATTAAATGTTCAATATTTAATTTTACTCTGACCCCAATTTTACACAGTTACTTTTCCTTAGGAAAACTCGAAAAATAAGATCCCCATTTACTTATGTGCCAGCCCGATGTAGGGGCGAACCTTATGTTCGCCCTCGAACTAATAACGCTTTCGTTCCTATGTACGATGGGCGAACACAAGGTTCGCCCCTACACGTTCTTCGCACATAAGTAAATGAGGAATTTATTTTTCGAGCATTCCTTAGCAAAAAGAGATTAGAGTGTAACCATAAAAATTGGTAAAAATTGGGGTCAGAGTAAAATTATGTAAAATTGGGGTCAGAGTAAAATTAAAATTGTAGAATTAGGTCAGAGTAAAATTAAATGTTCAATATTTAATTTTACTCTGACTCCAATTTTACATAATTTTACTCTGACCCTAATTTTACATAATTTTACCCAATTTTACAATTTTACGACCGAATTTTTTTTGGACGATCAAGAAAAAAGACAAAAAAAACAATGCTCGCATTGATTTCTGGCATAGGATCAAATTCTGGTTGTGGTTCAAAAACGTTTGCAAAGAATTGAAACAGTCTTTGTTGATACCTTCCCAATTTCCAAAATGAGGGTGACAAGACATTAGACAATGAAGGAAGAACGATCAAAAATCCTCATCAATACTCATTGCTCGCTTTAAAAATTCATCCTCCTGTAATCTCGCTTGACTGTCCCTTATATTGTACAGCGTATGTGTCAATATATTTTCATCTTCTAAAACAGCTGTGATCATCTCAATGTATTGCTTTAATATTTGAGATATAAAGACCTCACTAAAAACAGAATCATTATATTTTATTTCAAAAAGCATTTTGTCTTGCGGATAACAAAGGACAGACAGATCATAATTGGTTTGCATGATAACTTCTTCAACATCACGTACCTGAAAATCAAAATTAAATTTATCGATAATATTCATTAGTTTATCACTAAAAGGAAAATTTTCGAAAACAAAAATATGATCCATCAATTTTTCCTTTAAAAAAGACATGGCCTGTATTTCTGCCAGAGAATAATAACTAAATTCTTCATTTTGGAAGAATTGTTTTTGAACCTTTTGGATCAGCGAAGTAAAATGGTCTGAATGGTCAATTGTTATTCTCACTGGAATTGTATTCAAAAAAAGCCCTACAATATTTTCGACACCTGGCAACTCTGGTGGTCGTCCTGAAACAATTTGTCCAAATACGACATCATTCGAATGGCTATGTTTACTCAGTAAAATCGCCCATATGCTTTTTACGACAGTATTAACAGTTACCTTATTTCTTGCTGCATAGTCATTTAACGATTGCGTCAGATTTTCAGACAGAACCTCTTTTTTTCTTTTTAGGATATAACTGCCAGAAGGGTCTTTCAACTGATTCGGATCAGTTAAAGTTGACATCTGTTGGTAGTCTTTTAAATACGCTTTCCAAAATTGCTTTGCGGATTTTTTATCCATTTGTGTCTGAAGCCATACAATATAGGAACTGTATGGGATTACAGGTTCGAGATCAATGCGCAACCCTTTTGATAAACGATCATAGATTGTAAAAAGATCCTTGACAATAATCCAGGAACACCATCCATCCATAAGAATATGATGTCTTGTCCAGATAATTTCATAGGCTGATTCACTGACCGCAATAATTGTCATTCTCATTAATGTATCCCGACTCAAATCAAATGGCTGTGAAGTCTCTTTTTGTTTACAGTTTTTGATATAAATGGCTTTCTGATCTTTATCTTTCTTCTTTATATCATGAAATATAAATTTAATTTGTTGTTTTTTTAACACAACCTGCAAAGGGTTTTCCAAACCTTTGTACAAAAATAATGTACGAAAGATGTCATATCGTTTAAACAGCTCATTCCAGGATTTTTCAAATAGGTGAGTATTAAAATTCCCTGTAACACGAAAGGAGTCAACTTGTAGAAAGGATGAGGAACTGCTGTCATAGATGGCATGAAACAGCATAACTTCCTGCGTTGGCGATAAAGGATATATCGCCTGGATATTTTCTTTGGGTATTTCAGTTGTCAGAAGAATTTCATTAAGCGCATCTTCATTAATAAATTCAGATAAAAATTCAGTAGTTGAAGGTTCATTTTTGTCAGATGCATCCGGGTTTATTTTTTTCGACAACAATGGATCCTTTTCATGAATAGGCCTGATTTCCTTTTGTTTCATCTGTGCTTGTGATTTGATGTACAGAGCCATCTCAAAAATCGTTGGATTGTCAAATAAGTCAATTACTTTTATTTTCATAATTTTCTGATTTGCTTTAGAAACAATTTGTATCGCTTTGATGGAGTCTCCACCTATGGAAAAGAAATTGTCATGGACGCCTATTTTTTTTCTATCCAATACAGTTTCCCATATTTGAGCCAACATTTTTTCAGTGTCAGTCTCCGGTGAAACAAAAGAAGAGTCTGATTCCATTTTAGGATCCGGTAGATTTTTTCTGTCAATTTTTCCACTGGCGTTTAATGGAAAATTCTCAAGAAAGACATAGTAGGTTGGTAACATATAATGAGGGAGAATATTCCTTAAGTAGGCCTTTAAATCAGAAACACTGATTTCATTTTTATTTTCCATGTATGCAATCAGTTCTTTATCGCCTGAATCCAATTCTCTGGCAATAACCACTGCCTGATTGATTTGGTGATGCCGGACCAGGGCATTTTCAATTTCACCGAGTTCAATACGAAACCCCCTGATTTTTACCTGATGGTCTGTTCTTCCCAGATATTCAATATTTCCATCATGCCGCCATTTACCAAGATCACCTGTTCTATATATTCTTTCTTCTGGTTTAAAGGGATGGGGAATGAATTTTTCCTTAGTTAGTTCTGGTTTATTTAAATACCCTCTTGCCAATAGAACACCGCCAATACAGATTTCTCCAACAGATCCTGTTGGCAGGAGATGTTTCATTGATTTATCCAAAATATATATTTGTGTATTATCAATGGGTTTACCAATTGGAACGACCGGAAGGTTAAAATCTGGCGAACAATCATAATAGGTTACATCAACAGTTGCTTCTGTGGGGCCATAGAGGTTATGAAGTGAAATATGATAAGGTTCCAATAAATTGTTAAATTTTTTAACAAGAGCCTGGCTCAGGGCCTCACCGCTTGCAAATACATGTTTTAAAGATGCAATTTCTGATGCATTGTTGTTTTGTTCAAGATATTCAATAAATGCATTGAGCATTGGGGGAACAAAATGAAGCACTGTAATACGTCTCTTTTTAATTGTATTTACAATGATTTCTGGTTCTTTTTCACCATTGGGTTCAAGCAGACATAAGGGGACGCCATAGAAAGACCACCAGAATATCTCCCATACAGAAACATCAAAAGTAAAGGGTGTTTTTTGAAGAATAATATCTTGGTCCGGATGGATGGGATATTTGTTATGCATCCAATGGATTCGGTTAATAACAGAACCATGTTCGATCATCACCCCTTTGGGTTGTCCGGTTGAACCGGAAGTATAAATAATATACGCAAGATTTGTTGGAAAAATATCTATATTCAGATTGTGTGTGGGGTTATCTTTGAATTGGGTAATATCCAAAACAGCGGCACTAGAAAGATCTTGTAATATATGAATAAATTTAACATCAGAGAGTATAACCTTGCAAGCACAGTCATCCAGCATATATTGAATACGTTCTTTTGGAAATTCTGGATGTACTGGAACATATGCGCCTCCTGCTTTGAGTATTCCAAATATGCCGATAATCATCATTTCAGAACGTTCAACCATTATTCCAACGGGATCATCAACACCAATATGATAATCCTTCCTTAACTTGTGAGCAAGCTGATTGGCGGATGCATTTAATTGTTCATAAGTAATTTTTATGTCATTAAAAATCAAGGCAAGATTATGAGGCGTTCTAGAAACACTGTTTTCAAACATGCTGACAAGGGTTTGATTTTCTGGATAATCTGCTTTTGTATTATTAAATATATGAAGTAATTTGTTTTTTTCATCATCCGGTAATATGTCTATGTCAGAAATTCGTATATCAGGTTTTTTGATTATTTCATTTATTATGGTTTTATAATAATCAGACCATCGGATAATGGTTTTACGATGAAATAACTTTGAGCAATATTCCATGCTCACTTCAAGATGGCCTTCTCTTTCAATTACTTCCAGGGTCAGATCAAACATAGATGATTTTTTTTGGATATCATAGGTTGTAAAAGTCATATTTTCAATTTTTAAAAGTCTCTGATTGCCATCTTCAAATACAAATTGGGCATCAAAAAGTGGATTACGACTCATATCTCGTTGAAGATTGAGTTTCTCCATAAGGACATCAAAAGGTAAATCATGGTTTTCATAAGCATCAAAACATCGGTCTTTAACTTCATTCAAAAACCCTTGAAATGTTTTTGATCCAACAGGAAAACTTCTAATGACCAGGGTATTCACAAACATGCCAATTGTTTTTTCAAAACGATCTGGCCGGCAATCCATTGGGGTTCCAATGATAATATCTTCCTGACCGGATAATCGAGAAAGCAATATATTATATCCTGATAGCAAAACCATAAATAATGTTGTATGCGTTCTGGTTGCCAGTTCTTTTAATTTTTCAGTTTGCAGGCCATCAATCTTAAAATAAATAACACTGCCTTGATAACTTTGACGTCTTTGTCTTGGATAATCATAAGGAAGATTCAATACAGGGAGTTCATCTGATAATTGATCTATCCAGTATTGTTCCTGTTTTTTTATTGTATCAGATTTAATGTGATTTTGTTCGAAAATTGCATATTGACTGTATTGCCTAAAAACAGTATCGGGTTTTTCTTCTTTATACAGTAAAAGAAATTCTTCAACAATAATGTTAAATGAATACCCATCAATGGCGATATGGTGTGAATCTATCACCAAAAGATATTGATGGGTTGACACATTTGCCACAGCAATTCTTATCAAGGGCGGGCAGGATAAATCAAAAGGGGCAATAAAATTTTCAATAAAAGAATTAATCTGGCTTTGATTGATTTTGGTGATGACTATATTGCAATCAACATTTTCATGTACTTTTTGGAGAAATTGTTCCTCTTGTACTTTAAAAGCAGTTCTTAGACTTTCATGTCGCTTGATGATCTCCTGAAAGGATTTTTTTAAACGTTCCATATCAAGATCCCCATCAATAATGATTGCCCCATTGACATGATAGTGGGATTCTGTATTTTCAAGTTGGGATAAAACAAACAACCGCTTTTGATGGGAAGACATGGGATATGTTTTTTCCGGTGTCGAAAAATTGGATAAGTTTTCAGATTTTTCAGCACTACTTTTATCTTTTTGTTTATCAGTAATATGTTCTTGTTCAAAGGAGAACCCTCCCTGACGCATTTCAAGTATACTTTCTTTTACAGATTCTATAATATATTGGATATCATCATAAGTATGATCTATTGAAAAAAAGCAGATACGTTTTTCCCATGTATAGACGCCTTTATGCATCAGAAGATAAAAAAGAATATCCATTTCTAAAGGTTGAAGTAATAATTCATATTTGCCAAAGGATTCAAATCGAAAAACAGAAGCAAAATACTGAATGCGTATCGGGACGTTTTCTTCTTTAAAATATTTGTTCAGGGTATTTGCAAAATAAGCAGTCAATTTGTTCGTTTTTTCCTGTAATTCTGGTCCCTGGCTTTTCATAAATTGAAGCGCGGCGAGTGATGCAGCCATTGTTAGTGGATGTTTGCAAAATGTGCCGCCAAAAACAGTGGTTTTTTCGGATGGGAAGGATTCATCATTAAAGTGCCATGGTCCGCCATCAATTGTATTGAGAAATTTTGAGTTTCCAGCAACAACGCCAACAGGCATCCCGCCAGCCAGAATTTTTCCATAAACAACAATATCCGCGCGAATGTTAAAATGCGCTTGCGCTCCACCCTGACAAATACGAAAACCAGTAATAACTTCATCAAAAATCAAAGCGGTTCCTGTTTGCGCAGTGATTTGACGTAATTTTGTCAGAAACTCCCTGGGTTGAAGCCCGGGTTTTCTGCTCTGCACAGGCTCAGTCAGAACTGCTGCCAGTTCATGACCTCTGGATTTTATATATTCTAAACTCCTGGGGGAATCATAATCAAGCACAACAACATCTTTGATCATACCATATGGTATGCCTGGTGATGATGCTATCGTGCCATTTTCTCCCTGCACAGCAAGTATGCCATCAAACGTGCCATGATATGAACCTGAAAAAATAACGATTTTATTTTTTTTTGTAACAGTTCTTGCAATGCGAATGGCACACATGACAGCTTCGGTGCCACTATTACAAAATGTAATACGTTCAACACCAGCCAGTTCAGTTATCAATTCACAGACTTTTCCTGTTAGCTCGAATTGGGGGCCTAAATGAAAACCATTTTGTAATTGTTCTGAAACGGCATCCTTGATAAACAAAGGGCTGTTGCCAAGATAATTGACCCCATAGCCCATTGCCATATCAATATATTCATTTGCGTCAATATCCCAAATTTTTGACCCACGAGATTTATTCGCAACAATTGGATATTGAATTTCTTTTAAGGTGTGACGATAATTTAATGTGTTTATCCAGTCAGAAAGCACAAAATTATATTGTTGCGCATGTTTTTTGGACTTGTTTGTTTTACTTGAGTATTTTTTGATCAATTCATTGATGAAATGGATCTGTTTTTTACTTAATTGCTCAGCCTGGGTGTTAATTACAAGACTGTGATCGACAAAATCATTATTATCAGGAAGTGATTTAGGTTCAGAAAGATTAGAAACAGATGGTATTTTTAATGCATTCTTTGTATCTATTGGGACGCCTTTTTGATGTAAGAATTGGAGTTGATGCTGAATAACGCTTTCGATTGTTTCTGATGCTGTTTTAAGCTGTTGATTGAGAATGTATTCAATATCTGACTCTGGCGAAAAATGGTTTAAGCTGTCATCGGGTAGCTGATCATGATTTATTTCATTATCCTGAGTATCTTTTTGCGGCAAATAATTGCAAATATGATTGGCTAATGCATCTATTGTTTGTAAATGATTAAAAAAATCTTTAAGTGGAATGTCCACATTAAACGTTTTGTCTATAGCACGTTTTATCCTGAGAATAATCAAAGAATTTGCGCCCAATGATTGTAAAGGTGTATCCACATCATCAATATTGGGTTGCGTTGGCAATGTGTCTTTGAGTAGTGACAACAGTTTATTACGAATTGACTCTTTCATTTGTATACTCCTTATAAGTAGGTGTACTGACAGTTTAGGGGAAGTGAATTTCATCCAGGGAAGCATGCTTCCGGCAATGCCAAAATCATCGTGGTAGGCCTAAAGACGCTGATAAGTAGGCGATCTTAAATTTTCGGATAGATCGTAGAAATCGAAATCCATCCAATGTCCAAAACCAATGTAGGGGCGAACCTTATGTTCGCCCTCCGAACTAAAACCGGAATCAAACCTATTTTCGGAAACAAATGGATTGGTTTCGGACATTGGTTCGTTTATGGTTTTAGTTCGGAGGGCGAACATAAGGTTCGCCCCTTCATTGGTTTCGGACATTGGTTGGAATTCGGTTTTGCTTCGAGGCAAACACTTTCTCCTATCTTGTACACGAACCTACTTTTTGGGAATGCGCCCACTTCCAGTTATTCCGAACATATTTAAACCCTAACAATAATACCATTAATTTTTCTGATAGGAATATCAAAAAAGAATCGTATTGTCAAAATTTTTCAGTCAGGTGGACCAGTGTAACAATTCAAAATAATGGTTAAAATATCAATTTTTTATCAAAAAAATACCGTCTATATCGTTCTGTTTGCCCAAAAAAAAATCCTTGACAATATAATTCGTATGCGTAATATATTCAAACAAAATAAATTTAAATGAAAGGTTTGGATATGAAAGAATCAATCAAATCCGCATTAAAATTGACGAATTGTCCATATTATTTAGTTACGCGCGCATCATTATCTATAACGTCGGTACTGAAAAAGTCATTTTCAAAGGCAGGTTACCATAAACTAAAACCCTCATATCTGGGCGTCTTAATGGCGCTCTCCCAGGAAGATAATTTGAAAATGATTGATCTGGGTCGAAAAATTAATCTTGAGCCATCCAGCATGACAGGACTTTTGGATCGTATGGAACGTGATGGACTGGTTCAACGCATTTTAGACCCGAATGATCGCCGAGTTCAGCGTATTGTATTGACCTCCTATGGACGTTCGATTTTGCCCGATATTATTGAAATTGTATTTAATCTTTTGGACACTGTTTTTGAAGGTATTGCTCAAAAAGACATTGAAATCACCAAATCTGTTTTAAGACAAGTGCTTTTAAATGTTAAAAACAAAAATAAATCTATTATGAAAGGATAATATAATGACAACAAGAATTGCTGCTTGTGATATCGGCAAATCATCCATCAGTTTTGCAACTGCTGTTGTTCAAAAGGATGATCGCCTTGTATGGGAAACCATTGATTATAAAATGCATGATGGCAATCCATTTGATACGTTTAGAAAATGGTATAATCAAGAAAAAATTTTTAATTGTGACACACTATGTGCCACAGGTATTTATGCAGACCAACTGGGCGCTCCGGTCGTAATTTTGCCTGAAGATATTTGTCAGGAAGCTGCACTGGAACATACCCATGGATTGCCTGATCAATTAAATCTCATTCGTGTTGGGGCCAGAGGTTATAGTGTTTTATCTCGTGAAGCGACCCGGCATTCAACATTTCAATATTATTATCTGGAAAATGATAAATGTTCATCAGGTGCTGGAGAAAATATTCAAAAAATTGTCACCCGATTTGGGATGACTATTGAAGAAGCTGATAAACTGGCACAATCGGCCACAGAATCTATCCCTATTACAGCGCGGTGTGCTGTGTTTTCAAAAAGTGAAATGACCCATTATGCCAATCAAGGAAAACCGCTTCCCAATTTATTTCTTGGTTTTTTTGAATCTGTTGCCCGAAATGCCAGTGCTTTGTTATCTCGAAATCAAATTGATGGCCCGCTATATTTGATTGGTGGATGCGCTCAAATTCAATCATTGATTAAAGGCTTTGAAACCATTTGTAAAAAAGATGTCCACATCCCATCAAATTATTTATGTTTTGAGGCTGTTGGCGCCTGTGTAATAGGGAAAAACCAACTCAAACAACAAAATAAAGCATTGCCAGAAAACCCGGATATTCTGGTTCAGGAAAAGAAAAAACGATTTCATATTTTACAACCCGCCAGCAACTGGAAAACGAATACTTTTCGAATGCCTTCACCTGAAATGTCTGAAAATCCTTTTGATATTCCTGTGATTTTAGGTCTTGATTTAGGTTCAACCGGATCAAAAGCTGTTTTAACATCCATTGAAACCGGACAGCCAGTATTGGATGTTTATGATCGAACCAATGGCAATCCCATTGATGCAACGTATCGTCTGGTACGAAAAATTCTCAGCCAGGGAAATCCTGATGTTCGCGGTATCGGACTGACAGGTTCAGGCCGGGAGGCTGTAGGCACATTAATTCGCGGTGTGTTTTCATCGACAGATACGATTGTTATTTTAAATGAAATTGTAGCGCATGCAACAGCGTCTATTCGATGTGATCCAAAGAATGGAGCAGATTTAACGATCATTGAAATTGGTGGTCAAGATGCTAAATATATTCGAGTCAGTGGCGGGCGAATTGTGGAAAGTGATATGAATAAAGCATGTAGTGCGGGCACAGGTTCATTTCTTGAAGAACAGGCAGCCTTTTATAATGTGACTGATATTCAAACGTTTGTCAAAATGGCTCTAGAAGCACAACGTCCACCAGAATTGGGACAGATGTGTACTGTATTTGTTGCGGATGCTGGCGCGCAGGCGCTTAAAGATGGTTTTACCCTGGCAGACATTTTTTCTGGATTTCAATATTCGGTCATACACAATTATTTAAATCGCGTGATGGGTCAACGAACATTGTCTGAAACGATTTTTTTCCAGGGAAAACCCGCATCAAATCCTTCCCTTGCCTGGACACTTGCTGCCATAACAGGTCGTCAAATTGTGGTTCCACCCAATCCGGGGGCAATGGGGGCATGGGGTATCGGACTATGTGTTCTTGATGATATGAAGTCTCTTTTGGATCAACCAAAGCTGGAAATACAGGTAATATTAAATGCAAAGATCGTTTCGCGTAAAGAGTTTCAATGCAGGGATCCAAAATGTCAAACCCTGTGTCCTATTGAAAAAACAACAATCAAGATAGGTGATGAAATTCGTGAAGCAATTTCTGGCGGCGCCTGTCCAAAATATGAAGTGGCTTCCGGGCAATTACCCAAACTTCCCACAGGACTTATCAATCCCTTTCAAATGCGTCAAGAACTTGTAAAATCATTTGAGTTTTCTCAAAACAACGCTCCCACCATCGCCATACCAATGGTTGGAACGTTGGTTCACTATATGCCCTGGGCAGCAACTTTTATCAAGGAGATGGGCTTTTCAGTAAAAATACTGGCATCGAATCGTCATTCATTGGCAAAAGGTGAACAATTGTGTAACAGCTTCGATGCCTGCGGCCCGACTAAAATTTCCCATGCTGTTTGTCAGACTGATGCTGATATTCTGTTTTTTCCAAAAATTGCAGAATATGATGCCTCAAAAGATTTAGGTGGAAAGCCTTGCGTAAGTGAACATGCCATGCCTGATATTATTGCTCAATCTTTGGCATCAAGAGGAAATCAGATTTATGTTATTCGCCCCAATCTGTCATTTGCAAAAGGAATGAGTCATTGGTCCATTGTCTGGGAGTTGCTCAAATATGCCACTGCATTGAAAACATCAAGTATTGCTTTGGGAAATGCCATTGAAAAGGCTGCAATAGCGCAACATAGATACGAAAATAACTTGTTACAAATTGGTCAAGAAGCATTGTATGCGGCACGAAAACATAAAATTCCGGTGGTCTTGGTGTGTGGATCGTTACATGTGATCCATGATCGTGCCATTAATGCAGATATTCCCAATTTGATTCGTCAAAATGGGGCTCTTGCAATTCCGGCGGATTGTTTTCCCATTGATAAAAACGTTCCAAAACTTGAAAAAGTGTACTGGGCGGATTCCAACCGATTTTTAAGAGCAGCCATTACTGCCAAAAATATGAATAATGTTTTTCCGCTGATGATATCCTCATTTGGATGTGGTCCCACCTCCTTTACTGAACAATTTTTATATGAAATTATGAAAGGGTATCCTCACACTTTATTGGAAAGCGATGGACATGGTGGAACAGCTGGTTTTGTCACACGCATTCAGGCTTTTATGCAGTCTGTCCATCAATATTTGAGTGAAGACCAGCAATTTAACATTGACAACAAGAAAGCCATTTCTTTTATGGAACGTGGAAAATATAAAGGGAAATATTTGGATAAAAACGTTCAATACCTTTTTATGTCCAGTGTGGATTATTTTGGAGATGTTTTTGCTGCTGTCTATCGATCTGAAGGCTACGATGCAGTTACTGCCAACCCTTATCATCTTGAAATGTTGAAACATGGGCAAAAAGATTGTTCAGGAAAAGAATGTTTGTCGTATCAGCTCATATGGAGTGCATTTAAAGAGTATTTAGAAAAGTATCCGCCTCAAAAAGAAACACGACTCATGCAAATCACCGGTGAAATGTGCAGGGCGGGTGGATTTGGAATAAAAGATCGTTTGAATCTGGATCGTTTGGGATATGATCAAAACATAAAAGTGTCCTCTCTCAGGATCGTCGGCGGCCCTGTATTATCTGCAAAAGTCTGGACCGGCCTGACAGCTTTGGATATTATCCGGCAATTGTATGCCTATCATCTGGCAGTTGAAATTCATCCGGGTCAATCCAAAAAATTGTATCACCATTTTTCAGATCAGATTATTCGAACAATGGAACAACCTGCCCTTGATGGATGGATGCATCCTGTGCAGATGGGATGGCAATGGATGGTAATTCAAGAACTCTTAAATAGGGCTTCAGATGCTTTTTTGAGCATTGCCAATAAGGAAAACATAAGTAATTATCGCACAATATTTGTCACCGGAGATGCCCTGACAAAAGGGAATGATTTTGCCAATGGCGGTATATTTAATATATTCGGAGCGCATAAAGTTCATGTTATTGTGGAACCATTCTGTGATTTTCTTGACTTTTTAGCCAGGTATCATCCGCATTTGATTTTTGGAAAAAATAGCTCAAAAGCAAATCATTATATATATGGGACAAGCATGGTTCGTATTCGAAAATCGCTTTATGGGCAGGTTGTAAAAAAACATCACTGGCTGCCTGTTCCCGATGTTGAAACATCTCTGAACAAAAGTAAAGAAGTTCTGGATCCAAATGTCAATGGCGGCTCTCCCATCGCAGTTGGTAATGCACTGTATCAGTGGGAACAGAATAAAATTGATGGTATTCTTGTGACCAGTTGTTGGGGATGTGATAATGGGCTTATTGAAGAAAGTCTTTTGAGATACCAAAAAGATATCCCTTATTATTTTTATTATGATGATGCCACTCCCATAGATGAGCGACGTGTTCATAGTTTTGCATTCAAACTTCACAGAAAACCTAAAAAAGATTAAAGAATGCCTAAAAAAATGATCCGATGCATCAGACAAGTTGGACATGTCTGACCGGTCTGACTTGTCTGACTGACAAAAAGTGTTTTGACCTGTGCCATCAGAATTATTAGTTATGATCGTCCAATTTTGGTTTTTCCTGGCATATTTATTGCCCTCTCGTTCCCACGCTCTGCGTGGGAATGCATATTGGACGCTCTGCGTCCAGTGCATTGTACTTACATACTACGTCCGATTATAAACACGGGACGCAGAGCGTCCAGGATGCATTCCCACGCAGAGCGTGGGAACGAGCGATTTTAAGGGATTTCATCCCACTTTTTTTTTAAAAGAAACGCCCGAATTGCGTTGCTATAGTACTTTTTTTGTTA
>Ga0272440_1001738_pt1 | contig 17518 bp, 13 predicted proteins | sample SSMMMBAug17_FD_192440 | JGI IMG/M metagenome (GOLD analysis project Ga0272440, IMG submission 192440) | Marine sediment archaeal communities from Little Sippewissett salt marsh, Falmouth, MA, United States - SSM-MMB-Aug17 | ecosystem: Environmental > Aquatic > Marine > Wetlands > Sediment ... | reverse complement strand
ATTTCCGAGGCAGTGTATGGATAAATAATGGACATATTGTATAAGGGATCAATGGAAAGAATCATAAAATAAGCATCTTGTGTGGCGCTGAATACAAACCCCAATTGATCTCCTTGTTTAAACAGTTTTTTACGTTCAATGGTATCCAGTTTAACTTGAAAGGCGGGGGACGCATAATAAAACTCACATAATTGCCTGGCTATCTGAGATGCGTTATTTAATGTTTGATCATTGGCTTGAGAGATTACAATGGGTGTCCCAAATAATCCACTCACGAAAAGGCAACTGATGATGAATATTGTTTTGATTCGATGATGGCTCGTTCTCATGGTATAATCCAATTTTTTTGGTGTTTTCTTATGTTATCCTTCAATACAGCCTGTTGATAATACTCATTATATTGAAATACCTTCCTTAGGAACGCTCTGAAAATAAGTTCCTCATTATCAATATTTGTGGATTCGTTTCTGAACCATGATTACACTGAAAAAGATGAAAAAGATGAATTTAAAGTGTCTTTATTTCATCTTTTTCATCTTCTTCAGTGGAATCATGGTTCAAAAAAAGAATGAACTGTTGGCTACGCATATGCTTGATGTCGAGGTAATCAGTCATATTAACATCCATATTGATACACAATGTTTTCTGATATGCTTGTTTATATAACAAAACAAACTGTTCAATCAACATAAAAAAAATTCTAGGTAATTGGTATTGCAATTAAGGCGAACAGTTCCAAGCACTAAATTTGATGCTGGTGAAATTAGAAAATTGAAAATGCTGACGAGTTACGACTTATTATGATGAGATCTCCTTTCTATTTTCTTCTGATAAATGGTAACGTCATATTCTTGTTTGTATGTAAGGGATAGATATCTGTAAATTTGCATAGATCAGATGATTTATGATATGTTAAAGATTACCTGGAGTTTCAACTTCAGGCGGCCGAACATTTATTGCCGTCGTTTTTAGCAGGCTGTAGCCGGCTGTAGCCACTGAAGCCGACTACAGCCATAAAACGAAAACGCTTCTATCAAATAAGGTTGATGCACATATGAATAATCAATCAAAGCAGCTTAAACAAATTCCGGGCTTACATTTCTCAGATCAAGAAATCCAGCATGCCATCAAAGCTAAACAAATTCTATCCTTTGATCTGGAATTTTCTCGAGCATGTAACCTTAACTGTTTGTATTGTTATGCTGGTGGACAAGTCGTTGATAACGAATTGTCTTATAAAGAAATTCTATCAGTGATTGAGCAGGCCGTTGAATTGGGTGCAAGACAAGTTGTGAATATTGGCGGCGGGGAACCTTTATTATATCCATTTTATTGGGATATTCTGAAAAAAGAACGTTTATGTGGATTGAAATCCATTACATTTACAAATGGTACTTTAATAACAGAGGATATCGCGAAAAAGTTATTTGATTTGCACGAAAGTATTGCATTAAAAATGAACTCTTTTGATATTTCAACCCAGGATTATTTAGCCGGTAAAAAAGGAACAGGAGAAAAAATTCAGCAAGCATTGGATCATCTATTGAACGTTGGATATGCCAGCAAGCATGGTCCGATCCTGGCAATTGAAACCATTGTTTGTCAACAGAATTACCATGAGATCGAAACCATATATCAATTTTGCAGAAAAAAAAACATTATACCTTATATTGAAATCGTGACCTTACAGGGTAACGCCAAAAAAAATGCGCACATGCTTTCACCTCATCCGGATAAAAATCTTGAACTATTTGAAACCTTACTCAAATATGATCAGGACAATTATGGCATAAACTGGCCCTTAACTCCACCAGTCGCAGGTCAATCTTGTAAACGCCTTCTTTACTCAATGTATGTTCGAAGTGATGGGAATGTTCAGGTGTGTCCTGGAATTGAAATCGTTCATCCAGATATGAACCTTAGAAATAGATCCATCCAATGGATAATAAATCATGCTGATGTATTTTGCAACGCAAGAAATATTTATCAGCACTTAAAAGGCCATTGTCAATCTTGCTCATATGAAGATTGCTATGGGTGCCGCGGAACAGCCTTTTCTGATTCTGGAGATTACTGCGCTGCAGATCCTTCATGCTTTCTTATTAATCGATCTTATTCAAAATAGGGCACATCTTAATTATTAAATATTATCCCTCTAGCCTTTCGATACTTTTTTCTTCAATTATTTAAATAAAATTATTAATAATTAAGATTCGGCCCTAATACTCTGATGGGCTATTTGTCATGATCAATACGCGTTTCCATCTCTAGAATTTTAGACCTTATTAAGTAAGCGGCCATAAGTTTTCGGGTAGAAAAAAGTTCGTCCAACTGAAAATGTTCAACCGCCTGGGTTGAAACCCCGGGCTTTTTATTATTGAACTTTGCAGCGAAGAATCTTTCGTCACTGAATAAAGATTCAGAGATCCAGCCTTTTCTGTTGAATATATTATACCAATAAAAAAATTCTTGACAATAATTCCTTTTTTTTTAATATTAACAAGTTATCTAGGTGCTCAAAGGTTTTATTGAATAACAAATTTTTTATGATCATTCATCATTTTTCTGTCCTGGCATATTATTTGCCACTTCGTTCCTGTGTGACAGCGTGGAAACGATTTTCAAAAACTATGCCAGCATTATCTAAAGATGAACGCTCGGATTCTAATTTTTTAACAAACTCAAATAAATGAGTTAGACGAAGGAGGAACTATGAAAAAGTTTATTGTGTTGGCATCAATTTTTTTGTTTTCAACAGTGAGTATTGCTCAGACACTTGAGGACATTAAGTGGTACACAGAAGATTATCCGCCATATAATTATAAAGAAAATGGCAATGTGAAAGGAATAGCAGTGGATTTGCTTTTAGCGTTGTGGAAAAAAGCTGGTTTAAACAAAAATGCGAAAGATATCAAAATTGTTCCCTGGGCAAGGGGGGTAAAGATGATTAAAACAAAGCCTGGAACTTGTCTTTTTTCCACAACATTAACCAGTGAAAGAAAGGATGTGTTGGGATGGAAATTTGTTTATCCAATTCCCCTTGAGAACGAAGATCCTGAAAATCATTTGATTGCAAAAAAGAGTATGAAAATAATTTTTGGCTCCAGTGAAGATTTATTAAAATATGATGGTAAATATGGTGTTATAAGAGGTGATATTGGTGAAGGTTTCCTGGTGGAAGCGGGAGTTAATTCAGCAAACTTTGATAAAGCGGCAAATTCAATAAGTTTAATCAAAAAATTAGATATTGGTCGATATGATATAATATCATTTTCCTTTTCCACTGCTGTTACCAAAATGAAAGAAGTCGGAATAGACCCCTCGAAGTATGAAATTATTTATTCTTTTCCGCCCAAACCGATGGGATTTGCATTCTATCATAATACAGATGCAGCCATTTTGAAAAAATTGCAGGATGCACTGGATGCTTTGCACTCCGATGGAACTGCAGAAGCAATCAGACAGAAATATCTTAAGAAATGACTTTTTCAGAGCGCCCTTAAAAACAAACGTTCTCATCATTCAGAAATATTCTAAGGAATGCTCGAAAAATAAATTCCTCATTTACTTATGTGCCAATAACGTGTAGGGGCGAACCTTGTGTTCGCCCATCGTACATAGGAACGAAAGCGTTATTAGTTCGAGGGCGAACATAAGGTTCGCCCCTACATCGGGCTGGCACATAAGTAAATGGGGAACTTATTTTTCGAGTATTCCTAAGGAATGTTCTTAAAATAATTTCCCCATTAAATAAATAAATGTTCATTCAGTTTTTTGAACCATGATTACACTGAAGAAGATGAAGAAGATGAATTTAAAGTGTCTTTATTTCATCTTATTCATCTTTTTCAGTGTAATCATGGTTCAGAAACGAATCAACAAATATTGAATAATGAGGAACTTATTTTCCGAGATTTCCTAAGGAACACTCAAAAAATAAGTTCCCATTTAAAAATGCTTAACTCAAGAATTAAACATCAAGCATATGCGTACAAAACTGTTCACTCTATTTTTTGAACCATGATTACACTGAAGAAGATGAATAAGATGAATAAAAACACTTTTAATTCACCTTTTTCATCTTTTTCAGTGTAATCATGGTTCAAAAACAGAATGAGCATAAAATGAGGAATTTATTTTTTGAGCATTCCTAAGTATATGCTTGATGTCTAATTCTTGAACAGTCAAACATTATAAATGGGGAATCTTCTTATCAGAAAATTTCTGACAAAATACCTTTTAAAAGGAAAAAAAATGACCTCACAATCGTATACCAATTTATTAGTCAATGAAAAAAGTCCATATTTAATCCAACACGCCAGAAATCCTGTCAATTGGTACCCCTGGAGTGATGAGGCGTTTCAAAGAGCGACATCTGACAAGAAACCAGTTTTTCTCTCAATTGGATATTCAACCTGTCATTGGTGTCATGTCATGGAAAAGGAATCTTTTGAAGATATTGATGTTGCCAGCCTAATGAATGATACTTTTATTTGCGTTAAAGTGGATCGCGAAGAACGTCCGGATATCGATAGCATATATATGAAAGCATCTCAAATGATGTCTGGCGCAACCGGATGGCCACTTACCATTATCATGACGCCAGATAAGAAACCCTTTTTTTCAGCAACATACATTCCAAAATCGTCGCGTTTCGGAAGAATAGGCCTGATGGAATTAATCCCCAGAATAAAAAAACAATGGCAAGATAATCTATCCCAAATTATCGCATATTCTGATCAGGTCACTCACATGCTCGCAAAACACAGGCATTTCAATGAAGGTGACACCCTTCAAGGGAACATTCTTGAAAAAACAATTTCCAACCTTTCAAAAACATATGATACGCAATTTGGTGGATTTGGGGCTGCCCCAAAATTTCCCTCATCACATATGCTATCATTTTTATTGCAATCTTACTACTATCGCAAAGAACCACAGCTATTGTCAATGGTTGAAGTCACCTTACAAAAAATGCGATTGGGCGGAATGTATGATCAAATCGGCTTTGGTTTTCATCGTTATTCTACAGATAAAAAATGGCTAATTCCGCATTTTGAAAAAATGCTATATGATCAGGCAATGCTTTCTTATACATATCTTGAAGCGTTTCAGATCACAGGCAATCCTTTTTATTCTGAAGTTTCAGAAGAAATATTTACATATGTTTTAAGAGATCTGACCTCTCCTGAAGGTGCATTTTACTCTGCCGAAGATGCTGACAGTGAAGGGGAAGAAGGTAAGTACTATGTATGGTCAACAGATCATTTAAAAGATGTTTTGACAGAACAAGAATTTAATATCCTTTCAAAAATTTACCCTGTTGATATCCATAGTAATTTCATTGATGAAGCTTCTGGTAAATCTACCGGGTCCAATATTTTATATCTTAAAACCATTTTATCTGAATCCCAAAAAAAATTGATCGCGCCCATTAACGAGAAATTATTTAACGCGCGCCAACAACGACAACCGCCCTTAAAAGATACAAAAATTCTCACTGATTGGAATGCACTAATGATCGCATCCTTTGCAAAAGGTGCAAGTGTACTTCATTCAAAAACATATCAAGACGTTGCCATTCAAGCAATGGATTTTATTTGTAGCAAATTGCAAACTGATAAATACCAGCTTATGCATAGATATAAAGATGGTGATATTGCAATCAACGGTAAATTGGATGACTATTCCTTTATGATTTACGCGCTTATTGAGCTTTATGACAATACTTTTGATACAAAATACTTAGAAACTGCCCTGGGATTGACCGAATATGCATTCAATCATTTCTGGGATAATGATCATCATGCTTTTTTCTTCACATCAAGTCTTGATGAAAAACTGATTGTCAGGCCCAAAGAGGCATATGATGGTGCAATTCCATCAGGAAATGCCATTTTTGCAAGAAATTTGCTCAAATTGTCAAAAATAACTGGTAATATGGTCTTTGAAAAAAAAGCTGAGGATATAATCATGGCTTTTGCAGACATGATGAATCGTGCATCCCAAGCCTTTACACAATTGATCATGGCGTATCAATTTGCCCAAAATGAATCCAGTGAAATTGTTATTTGTGGAAAAAGAGATGATTCCCATACCCAGAAAATGCTTCAAAAATTACAATCTACGTACGGGCCAGACAAAACTGTTTTGTTCAAGGATGAACTTTGCGCGCCAACACTATCGAAGCTGGCGCCTTATACAAAGGAACAAAAAATGATTGATGGTAAAGCCAGTGTTTATGTCTGCAAAAATCATTCTTGCGAAAAGCCTTTAAGAGATCTATGATATTTTTGTTGATTCGTTTCTGAACCATGAATACACGAATATGATGCATTTAAAGTGTCTTTATTTCATCTTATTCATCTTTTTTGTGTATAATCATGGTTCAAAGTCGCATATTATAAATGGGGAACTTATTTTCAGAGCCCTCCCTTAAGTTTAAGCATGGGTTCAAAAAAATTATCTTCCGGCTAAATCATTCGAATGTGTCAGTTTAAAATATTGCTTGATTGTTGAACGTGCATACCTGCTCGCACGTGTGCCAATATATTTATGATGTGCCACCACAGCTGATATCACAATCTGCTCAGAACCATTTTTTTGCTCAGCAAAACCGACAAACCAATCAAATCGAACATCATGCTTTCGATTGCTTAAAGAGCCTGTTTTGCCACCAATATTCAGTCTGGATAATACACGATCCCTTCGAAAACCTCGAAATGATTTGCGGGCAGTTCCTGATTTGACAGTTGCATTCATTAATTTTTTGAGAGTTCTGCATGTTTGTGAATTGACAGCTTGATTAATAACTCCCTTTTTTCCCTTATAGTGTGTTTCGCCCTTCATATCAATAATTTCATCTACAATTGTCGGCTCAGGAATTTTTCCATCATTTAAAATTGAAGATACTAACAATGCACCATGAAGCGGAGTAATGAGCGTGTCACGATTAAATCCAGAGGCGATTTCAGCCTGGTGATAACGCTCATTTTTTACATGGAGCTTGCTTTTATACACAGGCAATTCAAAATTCAGTTGTTGATTAAACCCAAACCCTCGCGCATAGTCTTCAAGTGCGGTTTTACCTAAATGCAGGCAACCCAGTTTTCCAAAAACCGGATTGATTGACTGTGCAAATGAATTCTTAAAGGAGACTCTTGTGGTATATCGGTTTGTTTTGTCAGTAATTTGTCGTTTATACAATGTATATTTATTACCATTGAATGCCAGTTTTGAATCCGGATCAAGACCGCAAACTTCTATCGCTGCTGCAGCTGTAACAATTTTAAACACACTGGCTGCTGGAAATCGTTTTTCAATGCATGGATTATCGGTGGATCGTGTTTTATCAAAACCAACCATAGATAAAATACGACCGCTTTTTGGCTCCATCACGACAATACCTAAATACCGCGCGTAATTTTTTTGCATGTTTTTCAACAAATATTTTTGAAGCTCAGTATCAATGGATGTTTTAACAATATATTGTTGATGCTCATGTGAAATATTAAACTGATTTTGGGTCATATTGATCATTGATTTGTTGTCTAACAAGTCTCTGACTTTTTCTTTGGACCAAAATGATGGTTTAACATCTTGTTCATCGTGTTTCTGTGTCTTTTGAGAAATACGATCAGATATCAACTCGGGTATTGGAATGAATGGTAGATTTTCATTATCGTTACTGGCAATCGAACCAAATCCAAACATAGAATAAATAATGATGAAAAAAACTGGAAGGAGTATCCAATATTTCAATCGACTTTTTTTTCTACGATAGTGTTTCTTGGTTAATAGATTGCTTTGGTACTTACGCCAATCGTTTTGTTCTGTATACATAAATGGTCACCTTATCATCTATTGTACTGACGTTCCCACAGGTACCTGCTGGTCAGGTGTAAGAACGCTGCATTTCTTTTTCTTGACAGCAGCGAGAACCATTCCTTCAGAGGTGATCCCCATGAGTTGGGCAGGCTTTAAATTCGCTGCAACAACTACTTTTTTGTCAATGATATCATCTGGTGAATAGTGACGCGATATCCCCGCAACAATTGTTCGAATTTCACCAATATCCACAGTGAGTTTCAATAGTTTTTTCGAATCTTTGATCTTTTCTGCGGAGATGACTTTACCCACACGTAAATCAATTTTTTGAAATTCTTCAAACGTAATCTCTGGCTTCAGATTGGTTAATTTTTTTTCAGCTTTTTGTTTCTGTTGTGTTTCTTTTGGTGATTTTTTAGTGTCAATTCTAGGAAACAAAGTCATGGATTTCTCAAGCTGCGTCCCTGCTTTCAATTGTCCCCATGATAGTTGATTAAAATTTCCCGGCTTTTCCTTAAGTAAGGCAAGCATTTTTTCCGATGTTAGCGGCATCACAGGATAAATCAATCCGCCTAAAATTCTAAGCCCTTCCAGTAAGTTATAGATCACAGGTTTAAGATCATCTTCCTTGTCTGAATGTTTAGCCAGTTCCCAGGGGGCAGAGATGTCAATATATCGGTTCATTTGGGAAATAAAATCCCAAACAAACGACAATGCTTTATTAAAAGCAAAGTCTTGCATGCAAATGTCATAATTTTTTATTGCCTGTTCGGCAGCATTTTCTATTGCATTGTGATCATTCCTTAAGTCCGAAATATCGGGTACAATGCCCTTAAAATATTTTTGCGCCATTGCCAACGTTCGGGATACCAGATTGCCCAGATCATTGGCAAGATCGGAATTTATTCGCTGAATCAAAGCGGACTCATTAAAGTCAGCATCCAAACCAAAAGTCATTTCACGCATCAAAAAATATCGAAAGGCCTCAATACCATAAATATCTTTCAATTTCAATGGGTCAACTACATTACCAATGCTTTTTGACATTTTACTGTTGTCAACATTCCAATACCCATGCACATTCAAGTGCTGGTACACAGGAATTCCTGCAGCCTTTAGCATAATTGGCCAATAAATTCCATGGGGTTTTAAAATATCCTTGGCAACAACATGCTGTGCCTTGGGCCAAAATTTTTCGTAGTTTTTTCCATCAGGAAACCCCAAAGCTGAAATGTAATTGATTAAAGCATCAAACCACACATATGTCACATAATTGTCATCAAAGGGAAGGGATATCCCCCATGTGAGTCTTGATTTTGGACGAGATATACATAAATCATCAAGGGGTTCTTTTAAAAAAGATAGGACTTCATTGCGATATCGTTCCGGACGTATAAATGATGGGTTGGCTTTGATGTGATCAATTAACCAGTTCTGGTAATCGCTCATTTTAAAAAAATAATTGGATTCCTTTATGGTTTCCGGTGGGGTGCCATGATCCGGACAAACACCATCAATTAATTCGCGTTCAGTATAAAAACGTTCACATCCAAAACAATATAAACCTTCATACTCACTGAAATAGATGTCACCAGCATCATAGATTTTTTGAAGAATAAACGAAACTGTTTGCATATGGTTGGGATCTGTTGTTCGAATAAATTGAGAATATTGAACAGAAAGATCTGGCCAAAGGTTTTGGAAAAGACCACTAATGTAATCCACATATTCTTTTGGTGTCATATTATCGTTCTGGGCCGCTTTGACAACCTTGTCCCCATGTTCATCAGTGCCTGTGAGAAAAAAGGATTCCTGTTTTTTCATTTTATGGAACCGATAAGCAACATCAGCAACAATTGTTGTATATGCATGGCCAAGATGTGGTTTCGCATTAACATAATATATGGGAGTTGTGATATAAAAAATATCATCACAAGCCGTGTTCATTCTTTATCTCCTATATGCTCATTGGATTTTTCATTTTTTTCATATTCTGATATTTCATCACTGGCGTTAAATGAAATATTTCCTAAGGGAACTTCAACTTCTGTTCCACTAAAATATTTCACAGTGAGCAGCCCCCGAATGATATTATGGCGTATCACCCTCGCAGGTCCAGTGTCAGTTTCAACAACTGAATTGATCCGAGGAAAAAATTTTCGCAAATATCGATAGGTGTCATACTCATAGTTTAAACAACACATCAGGCGTCCACACAGTCCTGAAATTTTTGTTGGGTTCAGGGATAAATTTTGTTCTTTGGCCATGCGGATAGAGACCGGATCAAAATGATTCAGATAGGTGGCACAACAAATTTCACGACCGCACCGACCAATTCCACCCCACATGCGAGCCTGATTACGAACCCCCACCTGACGCATTTCTATTTTTGTTCGATACTCCCGAACAAGCATTTTTACGAGTTCACGAAAATCAACCCGACCATCAGCAGTGAAATAAAAGGTTAGTTTTGTCACTTCAAATGTGCTTTCAACCTGAAAAAGATTCATTTCAAGTCCCAGTTCATCAATGCATTTTAAACAAAAGGCCATGGCCTCTTTTTCAATTTCGCATGAACGTTTGTACTGGGTGATATCTTCTTCATTGGCCAAACGCGTGACCTTTTTTAGTTCTTTGCCTTCAAGCAATTCATCCCGAAATTTACCTTCATTCACAATCGTACCAAAAGCTGGCCCACGTTCAGTTTCTACAATAACCTGGCTCCCATCGGTAAAATAACGATTGTCTGGATCAAAATGATAAATTTTATTGGAATTCTTGAATTTCACACCAACAGTTTTTGACATCATCAACTCCAACACAGATCATTATCTTTGTTTTGATATTAATTTGCCAATTCTAAGGACAGCTCTGAAAATAAGGTCATCATTATTCAATATTTGTTGATTCGTTTCTTGAACCAGGATGACATTGAGTCAGATGAATTAACAGTGTCGTTATTTCATCTGATTCATCTTCTTCAGTGTATTCCTGGTTCAAAAAAAGTATGCGTTGTTTGGTTACGTAAATGCCTGATGTTTAATTCTTGAACAGTCAAACACTATAAATGGGGAACTTAAATTCAGAGCTTCCCTAAAATCATGATCAAAACGTTTTTTTCTAGACCTGTAAAATTCTTATAGATGTATCAGCATTAACTGCTCAAAAGCAAGTCTTTTATTCATATTTGCCATTAAGTCTTTTTGAACAATTTGAATTTGTTCAATTTTTTGAATAATCTCATCTAAAGAATATTGCATTGACTGTGCGTAAATATGATGAATATAATCAATATTGATCATTCGTTCCGGGCAGAACCGATATATGAGAACATCCCTGAACCATGTCAAAATCATTTCAAGAATAATGGGAATATCATCCTTGTTTGTTGACAATTGTTCTGAAAAGCACAGACGCATACCAATGGACAATTGATCAAACTCACTTAAACGTTTCAAAATGAATGCACGTTTATTGATCCATTTCTTTTTTTGAAGCAGACCGGCTCGAATGAAACTGCCCATTGATAATCCGGCGATAATTCGTGCTGTTTGAGATTCCAAGATGTCATTTTTCACCAGATCATTATAAATTGTTTTTTCAGTGCAAGGACTAAAACGTATCTGTTGACAACGTGAAGAGATGGTTTGTAAGACATCTTTTTGGTTTTCAACAATTAAAACAAATATTGTATTTGCTGGTGGTTCTTCAAGAATTTTCAGTATTGCATTTGCCGATTCTGTTGTCATCACGTTTGCTTTAATAATAAACACAAAACGTTTTTTGGCATCAACAGGCTTATATGACAATTTTCTTCTTAATCCACGTATCTGATCAATCCGAATGGAAGCACCATCCGGTTGAATATGGATCATATCAGGATGTTGATTTGATATGATTCGACAACAAGACTGACATTTTCCACATGGTTCAGACACATCTGAGGCATCTTGATTCTTTTCACAATTGCACATCAACGCAAAATGATGCGCCGCATGAAATCTTCCAATACCTTCAATTCCTGTAAACAAGAACGCATGATGTATCCGGTTACATTGATAGGCTTTGATCAGATATTGGATCGATCTATCTTGAATTCTTGGAAACTCACAAACATGTTCTTTCATCAATTATCTTAATCATTATGATTGTATTGATCAACACGTTCTTTTAATTCTTTGCCACATTTGAAAAAAGGCAATTTTTTAGGACGAATCTTTACTGAGTCACCTGTTTTTGGATTTCGTCCCAAATAACTTTTGTATTTTTTGACATAAAAGCTGCATAATCCTCTGATTTCAACGCGTTGATCGCCTGAAAGCGCTTCTGACATTGAATCAAAAAAGATTTGAACGACTTTTGCCGAATCTGCTTTTGAGATGCCGGCTTCATTCTTTAATGCATTAATAAGTTCCAATTTGTTCATTGAGTTACCTCCTCATCCTTTCAGTGACATTGGTTGATACGAAATGGGTTCCTATTTGCAATCATGATGTTATTCATTAGTGATAACAAATGGATATCTTCGTTCGCTGGATGTCACTGATTTTTGTTTTATTGCGATTGTGTCGTCCAGATTTTTAAAATAATTATAAACAGTTATACCCTTAAAAAAACTTAGAAAACACGAGTCGCATTCAATATAAAAAAATTAAAAAAAAGTCAAGGGTTTATATTCGTTTTTCAGTCAACCTTTGAATCCGGTTAAACTGAGTTTTTAATTAATTGATAAAAAAAAAATGCTGACATAAAAAAAAATAAACCAGGCGTTATGGACCTGTATCATCAAATGAATGTAAACAAGTATTTTTTCTGAAAAAATCCAAACAAAAAAAATACCCCTTTATTTATATAGACAAATTTTTTTTCATTTTCTTACACTTTTTTTTTTTTTTAGTGAATTAATTTGAAATACCATCCAAATGAATCATCACAGAAACCCTTCGATCATCAGTATCGGCATTGTCTGTAAGCATATTTTTTAGACGCCAACATGGGCCTCTATATTCAAATCCAAAACCATGTTCAATTCTTTGGTTGTTGTGAATGTCATGTGCATAAGCAGCCAGAACTTTTAATTTTGGATACAATTGTGCTGAAAGTTCAGTATCTATGGCTTCATTTTTGTCTGCATAATACTGATAATGAATTTTAAAGTTTCTGTCATTCTTATCATCCAGCGTCAGGGAAATATGATACTGAAAAATTTCATCATCATACACAGACCAGAGGGCATCCGCATTGAATGAAACATGATCTGTATGCCAAAAAAAATCCATTTTTATGGGTGAAACCGCCCGCGGTTTATTCTGATCTGACAAACTTTTGTCGCTTTTTTCAAGAATGTCATAATCACCTGAAAATGCTAACTTAACCCGTTGTTTATACATAGCTATTGATGATTCTTTGTGGGTTGATTGTTTTTCAATTTTTTCAATCCACGTATTAGAGAATAACCAATTAATTTTATTCGTTTTCTCATCAAATAGCCGAAATTGTTTTCTATTTTCGTCAATTTCAGAAACATGGGTATAAGTTGTTACCAGACGAATCGAATGTTTGAATTCCTTTTTTGCTTTTCTCTTTGCATGATTTGAGCCAAAAGAATAAATTTTATAAAGTTCGCTGGTTATAGAGGTTTTGAATAAATTTTGTTGGGCTGAGGTGGGGTGTGAATGACTATGAGAATAGCCACCTTTCCATTGATATGATTGTTCAATGAAAATAAAAGGTATAAAGTTTATTGGACAGGTTAAACCTGTGGATAAATATACATGATGATTTTTTTCTGCCTTGTGTTGATATTCAAAAGCGTATAGACTGTCTAAATCAATAAAAATCGGCCATTGGAGGAACAATGGCGATTGAATTCTGGAAAAACGAACAACAGGCAATTGTTGTATTGGAGATTCAGATGCTTTTGAGTTTTGGTGATATACATCATCAAACCATTGAAATTCCCCATAAATTTTTGATTTATCAAATCTTCGCTGAAGATTCATGCGATTGAAACGAAAGGCTGCATGGGCATCATCAAGATCCCGATGGTGTCTTTGAAATAAATTGTTTCGACTTTTATCAAAACCGGAATAGCTGGAATCAAAGGCTTTTAAATAATCCGGGTCACTGATCCAGTCTGCATCCATGTTCAGCATGGTTTTATAAAACATGGGTTGATCCAGTTTCATTCTGAACCAATAACGTTTGGAATCTGTTCGCAGATAGTGATCGTTATGAAATCCCCATTGAAATTGTTGAGAGAGGGTTTCTTGTTGACGATCATCAAGATAGTCAATCATGAATGTGCCCTGACTTTGAGGGCCAGTATTGTAACGAAATTCAAGGCCATTCATGATACCACGTTTTTCCATATAGGTGGTGTAGAGTGTGGCATCAACACTCTTTCCAATCGCCCAATAGAATGGTTGCTGATAGAGCCACCCTTTTCGGGAACTATGCTCAACAAAAGGAAATAATAAGCCTGTTTGACGACTCTGTTTTACAGGGAATATAAAAAATGGCATATAAAATATCGGAACATTTTTGACCGACATTCTTCCATGCCACATCCGTGCATAACCATCAATTGTTATATGAACATCATTTCCTGAAATCGACCAGTCGGGATTGCAAAGATCACAACCTGTGACAAGGATCTTATCCACATAGTACGAATGCTCATCTGTTTTTTCAATTTTGTTCCCTTGAATATATAATGGGCCAGGTTCATAAAAAAAGGTTCCCTGGTACATCACCCCCTTTCGGCTGTCGATATTAAATAAAAAACGATTTCCCGAAATGCAGGCATCCTTAAACTCTGCCAACACAGATCTTTCAGCAATGATGTCCTTTGTATTTAAATCAATGTGAATATAACCCGCATAAATTGAATAGGGTGCTTGCCGAATATAGACATCGCCGCGCGCCTCAATGGTATCTCTATTCACCACAATATGATCAGCCCACAGGCGCATTTGAGAAGAGGATATTTCAAAATATTCTGCTTTGACAGAGATTGACAGCCCACATGTTATCAGTAACAGAACGATGAACTGGGGAATTGAAAAAAAGTCATTATATTTCATTTAAAAACTGCTTTCTTCGGATTAAAAAAATCTCTCCTTGTTTTCAAGATAAAATGCCGCTTTTCGTTTGGCCAATTCATTGATCAAGCGAACGCCTTTCAGCGCTGATGAATCCGCTTTAAGGACTCCATTAAGAAGGGCATCAAAAGATGCTTCATCGTCAGTGCTGGTCGCCAGATATCGGGCTTGAAGCACATCAACCAATAAGAACTTTCCATTTTCAACGGCTCGAGCGTTATTAAACATTTTTTTCGAACTTTCAGGACCGCCGCCCAATCCCATTTGTTTTGGGGTCATTGCAAAGTATGAAGCCAAAAACATTTTTCCAGCGCCATAATAAAAGTTGGGGTCCAGTGCCAAAGAACGTTTGATTAATGCAATCGTATCAGCCATGCCTAACAGTGCTGCAGGGTCATGTAGGTTCAGAAGAATCCATAGCCCATAATTCAAACCCGTCCATAACAAAGGTGCAACAAAATCTTTGTCTATGTGTTGAACAAGATGATTAATTTTTTCCTTACGCTCCAGCCCGATTTTAAAAGCCTTATCTTGCTTTAATGCGCGGAGTCCATAATCGCGACCAATTTCATATAATTCTTTTGCAAATTCCGGCTCTTTGTCTTCGACAAAAAGCCCATAAGCACAATACAGAAAAGAAACTTCGTTGAGAAGTTTTTCATTGTTTGGAGATAATTCGACAAAACCGGTGATCATCAACAGTTGACCTGGAAATCCCTTTTCAGCCAATCGACCGCTTTTGATATCTTGTAATTTTTCCACCATCATGGGAACTGCTGGTGCAATGCCCATGTTGATTCCTATTCGCGTTGTCATTTTCTGAATACTGGCACACCCGACCGCACCAGATACGATAAATAACACAAACACTAAAACCTTCGCATATATTTGGGTCCTTTGCTTTAATTGCATAGAAACCTCCTTTTTAAAAAAATTTAAGATTAACATGAGGTTTTTTTATTTTGCCTGTTGGTCACGACGATATTCCGCCAAACGATCTTTCACCTCTTTTAATAACGATTTGGAATAAAGTTTGCCAGCAAGAGCATCCCATACTTTCTCACATTTTTTTTGAATGATACTGATTTGATCAGCATTCACATTTGATTCATTTATACCATACTTGATCATGGCATCATACGCTTTCTGACTGTCTTTCCGACATGTTTCTCTAAAAACAACAGCCTCATTATTTCGGATACCATCCAGTTTATCTCTGTATGGTTTTGGAATTTTATTCCAAAAATCTAATCGAACAAAACAACATGCCGGTGAATAGCGAATATTCATCGAATTAACATATCGAACAAGTGTATACATTTGAAATCCCACCACAGCGATTGCTGGCGCGATGACAGTGTCAGCAATTCCTTGACGCATTGATAATACAACTTCAGGAACACCGACTGGTATGGGATTGGCGCCCAATGATTTCAGAACAACTTGTTCAAGTTCACCATACCATGAGATCAATTTTGCTTTTTTAAAATCTGATAATTGATTCATTTCATATTTAGTTGAATATATCTGATCAAAGTCCTGATCCGACCATATAATTAATTTATATCCATGTTGCTCAGATATTTTATCAAAGGTGCCCCGCATGCGATCTCGAATATAATCAACCTCTGCATAGTTTCGAAACAGGAATGGCAATTCTAAAACAGCCATTTCGGGACAGGCAATGACAGTTCCTTGACCTGAAAATGCTGCACCATCAATTTGTCCCTCTTTCATTTTCTTTATGTAATCAATGTCATCTCCCATAATTCCACCCCAATACCATTTTAGCTTTACATTACCATCAGTGGCTTTTTTTATGGCCGGATTCATTATTTTTCGAATATTTTGGGCCCACCCAAGACTTTTAGGCGCAAGTGTAGCAACCTTGATTCGCCATTTGGTTTTTGCGTATCCATCTGATATGGGCATTCCGGCAAACAATGCTGAAATCATAAAGATTGATAGCATAATTTTAAAATTTTTTAACATGTAATTTCTCCTTAATTGTTAATTTTGGGTTTATTCATGTTTAGATAATTTATATCGAATTATTGTACCAAAAATACTTATGCGAGAAAATAGAAAAGCGATAATTAGAATACATCCCTTCATCATAAAATTTAGCATATTCCACTCAATTCATATAAACCTCCTTTCTTTTTTCCAATATTTTAGCATATTCCACTCAATTCACATAAACCTCCTTTCTTTTTTTCAAATATAAATAATTAAGAAAAGCTCTGAAAATAAATTCCTCAGTTATTATGTTTGACTGTTCAAGAATTAAACATCAAGCATATTCGAAGCCAACAGTTCATTCTTTCTTTGAAACCCCTTTTTTTTTGAGTTTAGCTTCAAGTTTTTTCCATTTACTCATTTCAGGATCAGGCAGATAAAAACTGAAAGAAATTGGTATTGTTGCTATGGGTGTAATCAAAATTAGAAATACAATACTTTGGCCAAAATAGTCACAATGATACAGATTCACATACGCACAAATGAAAACTCAATGATTGTCAAAAGGCCCGTCAGACAATAAATATTTTTCAAATTGTTTGTTTTAATATGAAGCCAGAAGCCACTAA
>Ga0272440_1001737_pt1 | contig 17522 bp, 7 predicted proteins | sample SSMMMBAug17_FD_192440 | JGI IMG/M metagenome (GOLD analysis project Ga0272440, IMG submission 192440) | Marine sediment archaeal communities from Little Sippewissett salt marsh, Falmouth, MA, United States - SSM-MMB-Aug17 | ecosystem: Environmental > Aquatic > Marine > Wetlands > Sediment ... | reverse complement strand
ACATTGGTTTTGCTCATATGTTTGATACTGGTTTTTGTTCGAGGCGAACATAAGGTTCGACCAACCAGACGAATAACAAAATATATACTACGATCTACCCGAAAATTTATGACCGCTTACTTATGTTCATGTATCGGAAAAACAAAATCCTGCTTTATATGGTTCAAGTACAATTCCGCTTGCTAACGCGCGCGGCTCTGAAAATTTCGGCAGTTTTTAATCTGAGCCGCGCGCGTTAGCAAGCGGGACTGTACTTGAACCATATAAAGCAGGATTTCCGAAGACGCACAAAAGTTAGGCGAATCTAAAATTTCTCGAAGGGCACTATGTTCCCCAAACTTTTACATACGCCCATACAAGGAATGCTCGATTTCGGCAACCCCAAGAACAGCGTAGGGCTAAAGCCGGCTTTAAACTGACGACAATCTACAAATAAATCATTTGAATTCTACAATAAATTTTGTTATTGATAATCATTATCTATTAATATATTGAATCGTTCATGACATATTTTATTAACATATTGATAATTTTTTATATATTATCACCAAAATTCTCTGTACCTGGCATGCAGCCCGTTGGCTCAGAGGTGGTCAATCAGGCATCTATTTCATTTGAAGATGAGACCGGTATGCCCCACAACATCACAACAAATATTGTGGTCTTGACCATTCGTCAGGTGTATTCCGCCACTCTGGATGGTGACCGCCATCTGGATGGGGTTTCCGGGCAGAGCAGGGCCTTTATTCATACCCTTCACAATACTGGAAATGGCCCGGATACCTATTGTGTATCCATTGAAAACATGGATAGCGACACAGGTGATTTTTCTAAAATACAACTGATTCGCGATCTAAATAATAATGGTCGCGTGGATTCATCGGACCCAACCATTGCATCAACAGCTAAAACTTACAGCACGACTGTTTTTTTGATTGCTGATGAAACCGCTCATCTGATTATTTTGGCCGATATCCCTGAATCATCTTCACAGGGGGCTCTATACAGACTATTGCTCACTGTCAAAGCCAGGAATGGGACCAATGTCTGCCAGGATAACAGTGTGACTGATCTTGGCACCAATTCGGACAATGCCAATGATACAAACATTGATCAATTAAACATAACAGACCAGGCCATTTTAGCGGTCAATAAAGAATCTGTATACCAAACCAATGGAGAGGGGATTTCTGATGATACCATTTCTTATGCGATCACGATTAAAAATATTGGTAACAGGATCGCTCGGGATGTTATAATTACAGACAATTTGCCTGACCATACCCTTTATCAGGAAAACAGTATTCAAACAGCCAGCGATTTTGTTAGCACTCCTGGAATTGATGATGGTGCCAATGGTTCAGATGGTCAGGTGCCATTTTATGATTCCAGGCAAATTCGAGGTGAAATTGATACCTTGCCAGTTGATGGCGAAATCGTTTTCACCTATATCTTAGAAATTGACAGCGCAGCTCCGGGTGACACCCCAATCGAAAACACAGTCAGTGCCCAGGGGGATCTCGACGAAAATGAAACCACTGATGAAGCTGCGGTTACGTCCAACAAAACCATGCACACAATCCCAAAAACATTTGGTGTAGAAATTACCGATACAGGCATCAATGAGGCTTTAAATGTCAACGATGGCGGTGATGATGACAGTTCTCTCAACGATCAGCAATATGTTGATCAGGCTTCTCAGGGGGATACGATCTGGTTTACACATCAAGTGATTAACAAGGGGAATGCGGATGACACCTTTTCTCTGATCATCTCAAACAGTAATTTTCCTGAAAATACAGGTTTCCAATTTTACCATGCCAATCATAATTCCCCCTTACTGGATACCAATTCAGATGGCAACATTGATACTGGCCCGGTATCCCCTGATGAAGCCCGCATGATCGTTATTGGTGCTGTGCTTCCAAAACATGTCAGCGATACTGGCCCTTTTAGTGCTGTCATAACTGCCCGCTCAAACGGAAACAATACCTTTGAAGATACCACGCAAATGCGACTTGGCAGTATTAATGCCCATCGTGTGGATATTGCCAATACAGAATCCGCACCAGGTATGCATGATATTCCCAATGCAGATCCGGTTTCTCAAATCACAACTATTGCTGAGTATGATTCAAAAAATGGTGTGACATTTGATCTTTATGTGGCCAACGAAGGCGCATTGATGGATCAATATCAATTATCAGTGTGGCAGGATGCTTCAGCAGAAAACCAACTCCCTGATTCCTGGAACTGTCACTTCTACAACCTTTCTGGCGAAACTATCACAGCCACACCATCAATTGCACCTGGACAGACATTTCATTGTCAATTGCACGTTTTATTACCAGACAATCAAGTGCCCAATCAGATTTCAATTTATATCAAGGTATTGTCATCTGTCACCCTTGTTTGGGATATCAAGCAGGATGCCATAAAAATTTCTCAAACTTTAGCGATTCGCATGACACCAGACAATGAAAGCACTGTTGCTCCAGGCGGAGCAATTGAATATCATCATAATGTCCAAAATATTGGCAACACCCGGGTTGATGTTCAAATTGCTGTTTTAAGCCAGACACTAATGTCACACAGCCTTTTATTGCCACAATTGTTTGATGGCGCAAGCGTGGCTTCATTTAAGACATTGCAAAATTTTACTGTAGGAGAGAGCATTGTCATTTATGACAGTAGTGAAAAACAATGGCGACTTGTGGAACTGCTCAGTAATGGTAATGGTGGTATTTCTGTCCCCCTGGATCCAGATGACTATGTTCAATTTAAAGTGCGGGTAATGGCGCCATCTAAGCTTTCTGCAAACAGTATTGATGTTCTGATTCTTGAGGCTTCTGTTCCGGGTCAATCGGTCAGGGCATTGAATACAGATCGAACATCTATATCAGCATCCCAATTACAGATTACAAAAATGGGCGCAAGGGATTTCTCTTGTGATTCTGATATGAAAGGGTTGAATCAATTTGGATCATCCCATTTTCAAGCCAGCCCAGGGGAATGTATTGTCTGGCAGATTGTGGCTGTTAATACTGGTGTTGAACCGGTGTGTGAGGTCAAAATATATGATAAAGCACCTGCTTTCACGTTTATTCAGGGAATGCCCATTATTTATGCCCAGCCTTTTCCCGGAGATTCCGGCAGTTGCTCTGTAAACAATGAAGAACTGGAATGTTGCGTGGGAAATTCCCTGGATATGAATGGTGATGGTGTTTTGGATGCGTTTTGCTTGAGATCGGGTGAACGTGCTGAGATTCGATTTCGGGTAGAAATAGAATAAGGAACATTAGAAGAATAATTTATTTATTTATAATTAAAGAAACATTTCAACAAAAGGAGGTAAAAAATGAACCACTACCGGATAATCCTCTGGATTATCACAACTTTCTTAATGTGCTTTCCAGCAATTATCATGGCCGGTCCACTGGAAAGCAAAATGACAGCATACCTGGTGGTCACTGATGAAAAAGGCGAGGAACATCTAACAAAAACAGATACCGCAGCCCCGGGTGAAACCATCGAATATCTGCTGACCTATCAAAATACCGGCAAAACACCATTGTCAGCCCTGGCTGTCAATGGGCCCATTCCGCCCAAAACCCATTTTATTCAGGGCTCCAATACCACTAAAGTGCCCCATGAATTCAAGGTCAGCATTGATCATGGCAAATCCTGGGAGACCGAACCCGTCCGGCGGAAACAAAAAAATAAGGTTGGAAAAGAAGTTTGGGTGATTATCCCACCTTCTGAGTACACGAATGTTCAATGGATGGCCAAAAATCCCATTGGCCCGGGGGAAATCCAAACCTATCGGTATCGGATTACCATCAAGTAAACTTTTATGAAGGAGCTAAAGTAAAGATGAAGAAAAAACAACTTTCAACAATCATGACAGTCCTGGTAATCGTTGGGGGATTGCTTGGACTATCACAAACAGTCTGGTCCACTGGAACACCGGTCAATCAATTAATTCAAAACCAGGCAACAGCCACTTATGTAGATGCCAATAACAACGCCCATACTGCCCAGTCCAACCTGGCTACAATTGTTGTGGGACAGGTGTATTCAGCATCAATGGGACAGGATCGCAGAACCACTGCTACTGCCGGACAACCCGTTTATTTTTCTCATTATGTCAAAAACTCCGGTAATGGGACCGATATATACACTGTGGAATTACTTGAGACCATTACCGGACAGGATGATGCCAATTTTACGTCACTGAATGTATATCTTGATACAAATTACAATGGTGAAGTAAACGATGGTGAAGATTTAGTTGCTACTTTGGGGACTACCGGCACAGTCACCATTGAAGCTGATCATAAGATCAATCTCATTGTTGAGGTTCGTGTTCCCAGTGGTGTTCTGGAAAACCAGGTTCTGGGAGCCACCTTAAAAGTAACCTCTGCCAATAGTGTGGTGATTGACGAATCTGATGGCAAAGGGATGGATGGTCTGGATAATACCAATGAAGATCGTGTCACTGTTACCAGTAATGCGGTATTATTTGTTACAAAATCTGCAACTTATAGTCATAATATGACATTCAATGATATTAGTGATGACACTGTTATTTTTACCATTACCATAAAAAATACCGGCCAGAGTCCGGCATACAATATTGAAATTCGTGATGTTTTGGACGTAACCAAACTGGATATTTCTTCGGTTAGTGATATTACAATTGAAGAAGTTAATGGAGATTTTGTTGATGGCCCGGGCACAGATGAAGGGTCTACTGGAACAGATACCATTCAAGGATTTTCACCAGTGGCATCCAATAATGTCAATAATGAAATTAATGTGACCAATGTTTTTGGCATTCGGGGTCATGATGATGTTTTGCCTCCGGATACAACTGTATCTTTTAAGTATCGTGTGAGAATTAAACCCGATTTGCCTGCCAATACCAATATTGAAAATGAAGTCAATGTTATGGGCGATGTAAACGACGATGGTGACACAGATGATGAAAATGAAGACATTATCTCCAACAGAACCATTGTTCACGTGTACGACAGTTATTCCCTAATTGTATCAGATATTGGTACCGGTATGAACACAGGTGTCAACGATGGCGGTGATGATGACAATACGATCAATGATGATCAAATTGTTGATCGTGTGGCATCAGGAGAACAGGTTGTATTTACCCATACAATCAAAAATACCGGTAATATTAAAGATACCTATGAACTGACCTATCCCAATGCCGGTACTCTAAACAATTCTTTTCCAGCAGGCACAGTGTTTAGTTTTTGGAATGAGGGTGGAAATACAGCCTTACTAGATTCTAACAATGATGGCACAGTGGATACAGGACCGATGGTTCCAGATGAAATCATCACCATTGTTATTAAGGCGCAATTGCCAGCAGGTGCCTACGACAACGATGGCACCAACGAACCCAATTATACTGCTATACTTACAGCAACTTCAGCAGGGCAAGATTCTATTAATGATACGGCCCATTCAACTGTCTATCAAATATCGGCACCTGGTGTTGACCTAACAAACAGTCCGGCAAGAGGGACTGATTCATCTGATCATGATCCAATGGTCAATAAACATGCGTATACAACCGGCGGAATCAATCCCACCACAACTAAAACTGGTAGTCCTGGTGCAAACATTGTTTATCCATTAACTATCGAAAACGACTCTGGTGTTCCAGATGCTTTCCAGCTTGCCTGCGGCAGTTCCTGGGATGGCAGTGTTTTGGGCGGTCTTCCTGAAGGTTGGAATATGATCTTTCATGATGAAGCTGACAATGTGATTACAACCACACCTGCACTTCCAGCACATTCATCATTCCTGTTTCATGCCCATATTATTGTGCCATCGAATCCCATCCAGTGCAAAGCTGATTATGAAACAGACTTTGATGGTGATGGCGAAATTGAAACAATTGATGGTAACGCTGATGGTGATGGCGATTATCCCATCTTTTTTAAGATTAAGTCTATCAATACCGGTGCCACTGATATCAAGCTGGATGCTCTGGATGTGAACGATATTGAAAAAATAGCCTTTGTGGCCAATCAAACCGGACAGATTCAACCCGGGGGGTCGGTGACATACAACCATACATTGAGAAATGATGGTAACACAGTGGAAACACTTGTGCTGGACGGCACAAACAGCCTGTCAACCTCAGGGTGGGGCAACAGTATTCTGGTTGATACCACTGGTGATGGTGTCCCCAACAAACCATTCAATGCATTAAGTGGCACAGACAGTGTTTATTATTACGATATTAACGACAGCCTGGTATGGCAGGTTTTTGGCGGCAGCGGCATTCCAAACAGTGCGGACAAAATTCGACTCAACCCGGGTGAAAAGATGCCTGTTTCTGCTCTGGTCTTTTCGCCATCCAGTGCACCAGATGGCACTCTGGATGTCTTATCAGCAGTTGCCACTTACAACTATGGTGGAAGCACATCAAAAGTTATCGACCAATCCACTGTCATCCTAGGACAACTGCGTTTGATCAAAACTGCGGCTTTGGATGCTGATTGTAATGGTGAACCAGATACCACCCTTCAAAAATCTGCTAATGCCACAGTCGATCCCGGACAATGTGTTATTTGGCAGGTGGTCATTACCAATGCGGGTACTGAAAATGTAGATATGGTAAAAATACATGACAATATTCCAGCATTTACACAATTCCGGTCGGGATCATTAAAATCTGGTCTTGGTAATGCAGGCACTAATGTCACATCTTTGATAACATTTTCATCCAATACTGATGCAGATGATGATGAATCCAGTACACATCCGCATGGCTACCATGCAAAACAGATTGGTACAGAGGTTATCTATCATGTTGGCACTGGCGCAACACAGACTGATGGCGGCACCATTGCCCCAGGTGAGTCTGTCAGTATGCGGTTTTGTACACGAGTTGATTAAACATGCATTTGTGTGATTGAACAAACTGGCCCTTTGGCCAGTTTGTTTCATTTACAGGTATCAACCGGTGACATACATTCGCATCATATTCTGTGCATTGATAATTCTGATTCTTTACACCCATAGCCATGCAAGAACATCTGCATTTACTGTCATAGAAAATCAGGCATCAGCGACCTATTACGATCCGGCAATGGGTATTGGCAGTGTTATTTATTCAAATTTTGCAAATATTCAGGTGGCTGCTGTTTATGGACTCAACCTGGTAAATGATCGAAATATCAAGGCCAGCCCAGGTAATTATATTAACTTTTCCCATGTTTTGACCAATCAGGGAAATGTCACAGATACCTATATCCTTCACCTGACATATCCAGACAGTTCCCAGTTTGACTTTTTGTCACCCCAAATATTTATCGATCATAACAGCAATGGCCGAACCGATCCTGGTGAAGAACCTGTAAAAAATAAATCTGTTACCATTGAATCCGAGTCTTCCATCTATCTGGTTATTGCTGCCAAAATACCGGGTACAGTATTACAGGATATGATTGGTCAAATCTCCATAGAAGCCCGGTCAAAAACACAACCTGACCTGTCTGACAAAAATACAGATACTGCACAAATTGATCTGGGCGCGTTAATTCAAATGACCAAATCCAACCAGCCCATTTGCAATGAACTGGTTGAACCTGGCGATAAAATTTCATATCGTATCGACCTGATCAATACAGGTTACAAATCACCCAATGATCGAGTTATTCCGGTCATGACCCAAAATGGTCTCAAACAAATTCGCGGCATCTTGCTTGAAGATGCCATTCCCTGCAATACAACATTCAATTCTCTGGAAGATATTCATTTCTCACCCATTTACGCCACACCAGTGCTAATGCTATCCCAGAATATGGACATCTTTTGGACAGATCTGCATGCCTGGAACCAAACTGATATGGTAGTAAAAATCGGGTTGATTATTCCACTTGAGAATTTTCAGAGGGATACCACGACACATTTGTCATTTGCTGTAAACGTAATTGATCAGGCCACCACAGGCACAATGATCTATAACACTGCTGCCATTGATCTTGATGGCGCAGGTTCTCCAGAGTTTGAATCCAACGAAACCTGCAATAAAGTTTTTGGTGATCCTGCCAAAATAACCTTTGTCGATTCACTGTATACGCCAACACAAACCTTTCAGTTGCAAAATTCCCCCAAATATTTGGCATCACGTGATAATGTTTACCTGGAACTGGTGTCCGGCAATTTCAATACCGATCCCACCAGAGCAGATGAAGTACTGGTGACTGTCCAATCTGCTTCCACCCGAGATACCATTGAAATTTGGGTATATGAAACAAAACCCAATTCATGTGTTTTTCGCAGTCGAACGCCCCTCATTCTGGTTGAAAACAATACGCAGAATCGAAAACGCAGCCGGAGAATTTGTATGGAAGGCGGCGTGTGCTACCTGAAAAGCACCAAAATTGATGTTTTAACCTGTGAGGCAGTCGATCCTGTTGAAGGTCGGATCAGTGATGTTGCCAGTGTTGAGCCATTTGGCTATGTTTTTGATTCAGTCACGCTGACACCTATTGAAGGGGCCATTGTTTCTTTACATCATGTTGATGGCGCTAGTGTTGAGGATGTTTATGGCAATGAAATCCAGCCGGAAATGTCCAATGCTGCAGGGCGATATCAATTCTCAAACGTCAGGCCAGACGAAGGATACTATATTGACATTATCCCCCCATCAAACTATCAATTTCCATCATCCAAACCTTCACGAATGATGGTATTTAAATATGCGATCAGTGACCCCTCCTATGGCAGAAATGGGTTTAACCAGATCCCTGATGCCGGCGTATTTTCTTTGGGGCTAAGACCTGACGCCCTTGAACTGGATATTCCCCTGGACCCACTCAATATTGATGGCAGCATTTCTCTGGAAAAAACTGTTGCTGAAACCATTCTGTTTTATGGCCAGACAGTCGCTTATTCCCTGACCATCCATAATCAGACCGGAAAACTACTCACCAACACACAGGTTTTTGATAAACTTCCCAATGGCTTTACCTATGTTGACAGCAGCCTTCAACGCAAAGACAAGAAGCTTATTGGCAATCCTATATTTGAAACAAATATTACCCTTCCTGATTCTGCTCCGCCCAACTTTATCATTCCCATCGGCAATCTTGATGTGGATGAAACTGTGGTGATCACATACACGCTGTCAGTGGAAAGTCAGACGCCTGAAGGCAAACATACCAATACAGCCATTGTAAGAAGCAAACTGACTGGTGCCACACCAATTTTTTCCAATGAGGCCTCAGCAACAGTTCAGTTGGGTGATGCCATTGCCATTGAAAAGTCAGTCACTGATGATCTGATCAACATTGATCAGACAGTCAGATATTTCATTCAGGTAAAAAATACATCCGAGCTGACACTGGATAATTTGCGCGTCTGGGATTGGCTTCCCAAAGGATTTGAATACATAAAAGGCAGCACGCAAATTGATCAGGTCAGTGTTGCAGATCCAAACATTCAAAAAAATGCCAGTGATAATATTCAAGAAATGATTTTTACGATAGGAAAATTTTCCCAAAATACAACCATTGAAATATCTTATGAATTAAAACCTACACTTCAAGCATTGGACAGCGATCGGATTAATACAACCCGCGCAGTTGCAGAACTTCCCAATCAGCAGACCATTGCATCCAATATTGCCGAGGCTGTTATAAACCTGACTGCTGGTGCCCTTGTTCTTGAAAAAAGCACATCCATTAAAACCGCCGCTGTTGGTGATTGGGTCCCTTACAACATCAGAATTAAAAATAACACAGGCTATGATTTAACTGATATCACCATTTATGACCGACTCCCCTATGGCTTTGTTTATGAAAAAGGCAGTGCCCAGCGCATTGATAATCCATCCCTCTTGCGCGTTGGAGTAAGGGGTGAAGACTTGCGGTTATTGTTGCCTGGTTTGAAAAGAAATGAAGAGGTCTCATTAAAATATTTATTGCTTATTACACCAGGAGCAGTGGACAGCGATGGGATAAATGCCGCTCATGTCACTGGAAAACATAAAGATATAATTAAAACCTCAAATATTTCCCTCACAAAGGTAGACATTGAACTGGACAATTTGTTCTCTCATCAGGGAATCATATTTGGCAAAATTTTTGTGGATGAAGATAACAACAGAATTCAAAACAATGATGAATGGCCGGTGGGTGGTGTTAAATTATTTCTGGAGGATGGTACCTGGGTGATCACTGATGAAAATGGCCAGTTCAGTTTATATGGCATTCATGAAGGTTTGCACGTATTAAAGGTGGATCCACTGTCCTTGCCATCACATACGCAATTGATTACATTTGATATCGCCCAGGCAGGGGATCCGGGCAGTCGATTTGTGGATATGGCTCCCGGAGAATTTCATCGGGCAGATTTTTTACTGGCCTGTCCTTGTAAAAATCGACAGACTGTTTGGGCAGAAATTAAAGCACGTAATAACACTATTCGCGGGGAATGGATGCTTGAAAAGGCAATGGATTTCAATGATACCCAGACTCATGTTCAAAGACGCACCCCATCAGACAGCCTGGGGGATATCAGTTCGGGTATGGTATTTCCAGGCAGCATGGACAAGCATTGGCGAAACTCTGCTGATGCTGACAGTCAGGATCTTTCAATGACTGCAAAGCATGGCCTGTCAGGTGAGGAAAGAATTAAGCAATACGCCAGCCGGGTTACCAAAGAAATGGCGCGTGAAGGCAAATTTTTATGGCCGGAAAATGATATTTCACAAGATGGTAAATTTGTTGCAGTGGTCCGCATGGGGATCGTTCCTGAATTGAAAGTTAATGGAGAAAAAGTGCCTGATGATCGCCTGGGTGAAAAAGCATTCAACCAAAAAGAAGGTGCCCAGGTTTTGGCATGGTATGGGGTAAAGCGCCAGCCAGGGCTAAATACTGTGGCTGTGGAAACGATGGACAGCTTTGGCAATCGTCGGGTTTTGGTTAAAAATGAATTCTATATGCCAGGCGCGCCTGCGCATTTAAAACTGGTGATGACAACCCATTCCCTTGCAGCAGATGGGGGCCGCTCCATTTTGCCAATTGAGATTCGTCTGGAAGATCACAATCACAAGCTGGCATCAGGCATCCATTTTGTCACCTTACATATTCCAAATGGCCAGTTTCTGGAAAAAGATATTCAAACCGGCGAACCCGGACATCAAGTGCGCATTGAAAATGGCCATGCAACGCTCCATCTGCGAAGCTCAGAAAGGACTGGCACTGTTAAACTTGATGCCCATCTCGGCCAAACCCTGAGCCAATCAGCAGAAATTCAAATGGTGACGCCCAAACGTCCCTTGATTGCTGTGGGACTGGTGGATATATCCATGCATATGAATCATTTGTCCGAAAAAGATATTGCTGTACCTGATCCAAAGGATGACTTTGATGATACCCTGTTTTTTGACAATCGTGTGGCAGTCTTTCTCAAAGGTAAAATTCGGGGCGATATCCTCTTGACCCTTGCCTATGATTCAAAGAAAAATGATGACACCACTTTATTTCGTGATATCAACCCCAACGCCTATTATCCCATTTATGGTGATGCCTCGGTTAAAGGCTTTGATGCCCAAAGCCAGAGCCGCCTGTATGTAAAACTGGAAAAAGGGGATCATCAAATCATGTGGGGAGATTATGTCACCGATTCAAAACAAAATGATCATATTCACCTGGGACGATTTCATCGGACAGTCACCGGTGCCAGCGCCCGATATAAAACCCAGGAAAGTGAAATCACAGTCTTTGGCGCACGACCGCATCATAATCATTTTGTAGAGGAGATACCGGCCAATGGCACAGCAACCTTTTATCAAATCCAAAAAGATCGCCTGCCAATTCTCGAAAACAGTGAAACTGTTGAAATAATCACCAAAGATATTGATAACAAAGGCATGATTATCCAAACCCGACCATTGAAACGATTTGCTGATTATACAATTAATGCCTTTTCGGGTTATTTGACCTTTCATGAAGCTATCCCATCACGTGATCCTGATGGACATCTGAATTTTATTCGTATTGCCTATTCCAGCGACAGCCAAACAAAGGATTATCATGTTGCCGGCCTGAGATTATCCCATGAAATAACAGATAATTTAACACTTGGGGGATCCTTTTCAATGGATGATCGGGATGTTGAAGGCACACAAATATCATCGGGCTTTATTGCAGTAAAACCCTTTGCCAATCATGAAGTCATTACTGAAATCGCCGCACAGGGGAATGAAGATGGTACTGAAAGCGGTCAGGCATCACGAATTGAATACATGGGGCGATGGCGTCACAATATAGAAACCTCAGTGAGTTTTGCCCATGCAAAAGCAGGCTTTACCAATCCAGACGCTACTATCGCCAATGGTCGTCAGGAGATCAAGGGCGAAGCTGTCTACAGACCGAAATCCGGTACAGAAATCAAAACCAGTATCATGGAAAGCAAAGGCCTGGATACCCACGATGAGCGAATATCTGCCAGTCTGGATGTGTCCCAGCGATATGGTTCAATCAATGCCAGTCTTGGTTTTCGCCATACCGAACAAAAAAATACTGCCGACAATGATACAGTGGATACCATTCGCCTGAAAATGGAAAATTCATTTAATGCATTTGATCGCTCGGGTAAAATCTATGGTGAAATTGAGCAGGACGTTTCTGAGTCTGAACGTCAATCATTAAAAGCTGGTGGTGAGTATTATATCCACAAAAAAACAAAGGTATACGCTGAACATGAACTGATTAACAGCCTGGATGGCATTAGCGGCTTGAGTACTAAAGTTGAGCGGTCTCATACCAAATTGGGTGTTAGCTCACAACTGGTAGGATCAACAGAAACATATGCAGAACATCGTATTCGAGGGGGCATGGATGGCAGAGAAATGGAAAGTGCCACAGGTTTGCGAAACAGTTTTGACATTGTACCCAAGCTATCCATATCCCCCCAAGTAGAATATATTCATACCTATAGAGGGGAAAATCAGGGAGATGCTTTTTCCTGTTCTCTTGGGATCAATGATAAACGCAGTAAAAACTATCGCACGTCCATTCGCATGGACACACGACAGGGACAACAGGCGGATTATTATGGATTCAAGGGCACACATGCCATCCGACTGACTGAAAACTGGTCGGCGATCATTCGGGAGGATTTTGCCCGAGAAGAACCTCAAAATGACAACAACCGCATTCAACATGCTTTGACCATCGGCGGTGCATATCGTCCCAGACGAAGTAATGTGTATCATTTTCTGGGCGTATTGCGGTGGAAAGAAGAACGTCATCAAAGTAATATTGCAAAACGTCGGGTAGTGATGTTTTCATCTCATCATAATTATCAGCTAACTGCGGACAGTGTTTTATCTGGAAGATATGGCTGTAAATTTCAGACCATGACCTATGAACCCAATGATTATAATTCTGTGGTGCATCTAATGGGTATAAAATGGTTCAGGCGGCTGAATCTGCGATGGGGAATGAATGTCCGCTCCGGCCTTCTAAGCTCCTTGTCTGGTAGTGACCGGTATTCATTTGGCTTGGGGATTGACTACTTGATTCGTAAAAATCTAAGAATTGCATTGGGATATCAGTTGACAGGATTTAGAGATCAAGACCTGGACGCCCAAAAATACTATGGTCAGGGATTGCGTTTGGGCTTGCAATGGAAATTTGACGAAAACTTGTTTTTAGGATCGGACGACAGAAATTTGCCTTGACATATGATTTAAATATTTAATATCATGGATGCATTAACTAAGGATTTCTCGGAAAATAACATGCTCATTTTTCTTGATCGTCCAAAAAAATAAGGTCGTGTAGAGACGTAGCATGCTACGTCTCTACAGTACATTTACCTCAAAACGAGAAATATCAATAATGGGGAAGTTATTTTCAGAGAACACCTTAGTAAAGGTCAAAAAAATAACTTCCCATTATTGAGAATTGTTCGTTTTGAGGTAAATGTACTGTAGAGACGTAGCATGCTACGTCTCTACACGACCTTATTTTTTTTGTACCTTCAAGAGAAATGTGTATGTTATTTTCAGAGCATTTCCTTAGTGCCTAATTTGCCTGCTTTTTTTAATGCGCTCTATTGATATTCAACAATTTAACCATGGAGGTAATCCATTGATCAAACATAAAGTCATTATCACAGCAATCTTGCTTTTATTCGTGACAATACACCTGATGTTTTCAGTGAGTTATATTAAATCAACTACAACAAGGGATGCATCCATTGTTGCAGCTTTGTATGTGTATGGTGCGATGCAACGAACTCTTTCATTCATTTCTCAGAAAAATGATCATGAACACGCGATCAGGCAGGCGGATTCTTTTATGAAAAAAGTGGTGGATCGTTTTAAAGCGGCAACTGGTTCTGATGCATTTATTCAAGTGCATTGGATTGATACCCAATGGAAATATTTTAAGACACTTATTGACAAGTATCGAGAGACCCCCAATGAGGCAAATCAGCAAAAATTGAATACCCATTGTGATCGTTATTGGAAAACGCTGGGCCAGGTCATGAAAAATCAGTCTCAAGGACGTCCATTTTCACAAATGATTGCAATCCATGTGATCATTGTATTAATCTATATCCCACTAATTTTTGTGTTTATCCGACGATATATCAACAGCAACACAGATATGGTAAAAAATTATGATCCCCTTACCCATATTTATAACTCTCGCATGTTTTATCGATTGGTTGCTCAAGAAATTGCCAAGGCAGAGCGTTATGACAGGGCATTAAGCCTGGTGATGTTTGATGTTGATTTTTTTCGGCGGATCAATGATTTTTTCGGTCACAAAGTCGGAGATGATGCCCTCGAACAATTGGCATCTCTGGTGGATCAAAATATTCGAAAAAGTGACTTATTTTGCAGGGTTGGTGGTGAAGAATTTGCAATCATTGCCTCAGAAACAGACCTTCAGCAGGCAATTGTCCTATCAGAAAAGATTCGAAAGCTGATTTCCGGCCATACATTCAGAACTGTGGGACGAATTACTGTCAGTCTGGGCGTTGTTCAGACGAGACAAGATGACACTGCTGAAACCCTGTACAAAAGAGTGAACGAGCGCTTGCAAGTAGCCAAAAAGAAGGGACGAAATAGAACTGTTGCAAAAGATCAATCAAACATTGAAAGCGGATCATAGGGAGTACAATGTATCGTTGCCAATATTTAAAAGGTCATCGGTTGAACACAATCCTGGCTGCAGCCGACTGCATAGTACCCGCTCATAATTATCTGGAAAATGCCGGAACCCTCAAAACAATTGGGGTGATGGACCATGCTATCGCACAAATGCCAGCATCATTGCGTTTACAGTTTCTTACCTTTATTTCAATTGTTCATGTATTGGGTATTTTTTTTGGTGGACGATGGTTTTTCAATAATTTGCAATCCGATCAGATTCGCCAGTTACAATGGATGGAACGATCTTCAATTCGTGCTTTTCGTATGGGTTTTTTAGGTCTTAAATCATATATTTGTATGGGTTATTTTACGCGTGAAACCACCTGGAAGAAAATTCATTATTGGGGCCCCCTTAAATATGATCAACCACCACCAGATCCAATAATTCGACAATTATGTCAGGACAAACTGAAGGTTTTCGCATGAAAAAACAATACGATATTGTTATTGTTGGTTCAGGTGCTGGTGGTGGAACTGTTGCCCGGGCGTTAATTCCATTGGCAAAAAAGGGGTTAAAAATCGCTATCCTCGAACAAGGTCCCCATTATCCCCATTCTTATTTTACGCAACGTGAAATCGAAATGATGCGTTTATTTCGTTATAATGGCGCATGGCCGGTTCAAAGCGGTGAGATTACCATTGCTGCAGGACAGGGGGTTGGTGGAAGCACACTCATGTATACCGGGGTTTCTTTTCGACTGCCGAGAATTGTGCTGGATCAGTGGCAAATACCAGGTTTAACCTTTGATGATCTTACGACCCGATTTGAACAAATTGAACAAGAAATTCATGTAATTCTGCCTTCTGATAAAATGGTCAATGACAACAATCATCTGTTTCAAAAGGGGTGTCAAAATCTGGGATGGCCGGTCAAAAGAATTCCATTGAATATAAAACAATGTGAGCAGGTGGGTTTTTGTAATCTTGGATGTGATTCTGGCAGCAAGCAGGGTACATTGGAGGTTCAAATTCCTGAAGCAGTCTCTGCTGGAATAGATTTAATTCCCAATTGTGACGTGTGTCGTATCTCTGAAAAAAAAATTAATGCCACCTTAAAAAAAGCCCCACAGGGAACTATTGAAGGCCCCTGGAAACCAGGAGAAATAATTATAGATGCGAGTATTATTGTACTTGCAGCAGGATCACCTTGCACTCCAGGCCTGTTATTAAAATCAGGATTTCAAGAAACCCTGCCCTGGATTGGTCGAGATATCACACTCCATCCTGCAATGACACTTTATGGTGTTTACCCGAAACCCATCATCAATTATCGCGGATTTCCCAAAACTTTTTATACAGATAAATTTACAGATTCTCATCATTATTACATTGAAACTGCTTTTTACTATCCATTTGTCGCAACCCGACATTTAGGAATTTGGGGTAAAGGGCTGTCTGAGACAATGTCTGTTTACAATCAATTAATGACAGTTCTGGTACTCAACCATGACACAATCATGCCACAAAATCGTATTACACTGAATCGAAAAGGGGAGATTCAGGTGAATTACCAATTGAGCAAGGAAATCATCTCATCCCTTTGCCATGCACAAATACAAAGCGCGCGAATTTTTTTTGCTGCTGGATGTGAACGTGTCATCATGCCATGTGCATCCCCCCAGGTTATTTATCGTAACAAAGGCGATCTAAAAACTTTGGAGAAAAGGATTCACCCCAAAAATTTTATTCCAATAACAACGCCTGTTTCATCAGCACATCCCCAGGGTGGATGTGCAATGGGAGAACAGACGCATCGTTCGGTGACCAATGCATGGGGGCAGGTTCATGGATATCCCTGGCTGTATGTTGCTGATGCCAGTCTTTTTCCCAAAAGTGCCCATGTAAATCCTTACTTGACTATAATGGCTTTGGCAGATCGAGTTGGAGAACATATTGTTAATACTGTAATAAACCTTTAGGATTTTCGCTAAAGTCAAATTGGGGTCGCATCTTAATTATTAACTATTTCTTTGCGAGCAGATCTTTATCCTCAATCCAATATTAATAGTTAATAATATAATAAGTAAGGGGTCATAAATTATCGGGTAGATAAAAGTTCGTCCAACTAAAAATGTTCGACCGCCAGGCGGTCGAAATATTTTGGGATGATCGAACCTACCTTGACGTTCACGAACAGTTACCGGGTATTTCAATTCAATAGATTTCATAATTATCAATTTTAACTCCGACCACCTGGGATGAAATATTTCGGTATCAGCATGACCATCTGGGATTGAAATATTGCGGTTCAAGTTCGACCGCCTGGGGTTGAAACCCCAGGCTATTATCTGTCGTCCCTATCGGGACT
>Ga0272440_1001736_pt1 | contig 17527 bp, 5 predicted proteins | sample SSMMMBAug17_FD_192440 | JGI IMG/M metagenome (GOLD analysis project Ga0272440, IMG submission 192440) | Marine sediment archaeal communities from Little Sippewissett salt marsh, Falmouth, MA, United States - SSM-MMB-Aug17 | ecosystem: Environmental > Aquatic > Marine > Wetlands > Sediment ... | reverse complement strand
AAAAAATGTATGGTTATTAGAAATATGAAAATATTAAAAAATAAAATTTTTATAACATTAACAGCTTTTATTATAATTACAGGATCATATTCTATATCAAAAGCTATAGTAATAAATGTTCCTCAAAATTATTCCAATATACAATCAGCTCTAAATGCTGCAAATACTGGAGATACTATTAATGTCGCCTCAGGTTTATACAAAGAAAATTTATTATGGCCTGTTAAATCCGGAATAAAATTAATAGGCAATAGAAAAGATACTATTATTGATGGGGGAAATAAAAATAGTGTTATCACCTTTAATATGGAATTACAATCAGTTATCAATAATGAAACTCTCATTGACGGCTTTAAGATTCAAAATGGAACTGCACAAGCTAACCAGCCATATGGCGGTGGAATATATATTATAAACTCATCGCCAACAATCAAGAACGTTATTATTATGGGAAATAGCGCAGATAGAGGAGCAGGGCTGTATTGTAAAAATTCAAAACTTATACTTAATGATTCTGTAATATCTGGTAATTGTGCAAAATCCAGCGGCGGCGGTTTATTTTTTATTGATTCAAATCCATTGCTGTCAAATACAATTATTACAAATAATCAAGCTTCTCAAGGACCTTCAATATCTTTTATTAACTCAAACTCAATTATTTTAAATTCAACTTTAATGGATAATTTTTCATCAGTTCAATCCAATATTTCATCATCAATTTTTTGCTATAATGTCAATCTTGATATAAAAAAATCAATTTTATGGAATAAAAAAGTTAATTATGAGTTATTTTTTTCTGAATACTCTGATTTAAACAAATCAAAAATTGAAAATACAAATATTAGAAATGGAAAAAATGGCATAATTTTAAATAATAATGTTAAGCTGATCTGGAATAAAGAAAATACTTCAAAAACGCCAAAACCATTTGGACTTAATCTTAAAAAAGATAAAGATGATAAAGAAATAAAAAAAGAAAATATTACAAATAATAATATTATTACAATTGATGGTCTTGGTGGAATTACCAGCTCTGTTGAACTTTATAAAGATGGAAAAAAGCTTTCAGGAGTAAAAAAAATAGTTAAAGATGGTACATTTTCTGCTCAAGTGCCTCTTACAGAAGGTACTCATACAATAACAGCTCGTTTTGGCGATCAAACAGAAGACTCTCAGCTTGAATCAGATCCAATAATAATAACTGTTGATACAACTCCGCCTTCAATAGTTGGAATCAAAGATGACTCAATCCCAAAAGCATCAATTAATTGGAATTGGAAATCTATTGATGCAGATCCAAAAATTAAATTCAGATATTTGATCGACAAAAATCCCATATCTGAACCATCTGGAAGTTATACCTTTGTCAATTCAGCAAGTATTTCATCTGAAAAATATGATGATGGCAAATGGTATCTTCATATTCAGGCAATTGATACAGCATCAAATGAAAGTGCTATAACAACTGTATCTGCTGTATTAGATTCAAATAAACCGGTTATTACAGGCCTTAATAATTTATTATCTCCTGTAAAAACAATAAAATGGTCTTGGAAAGCTCTTGATAAATCACCTGATACCAAATTTCGATATCTAATTGATCAAAATGAAAATTCAATGCCATCTGGTGAATTTTCTGAAAAATTTGAAATTGATTTTGATGGCAGTGATGGAATCTGGTATCTTCATGTTCAGGCAAAAGACAGTGCTGGAAACCTTAGCGAAATAGTTACTGTATCAGCAGTCATTGACAAAAAAGCTCCTGTTATAACAGGTCTTTTTAATGATCAAACATTTCGTAAAAATAAAATATGGTCATGGAATGTAATTGACGAGGATAAACAGATATTATTCAGATATAAAATTGATCAGCAGTCTGATTCCTCACTTACAGGTAATTATACAGATACAAAAAAAGCCTCGATTTCAAATGTAGATGGTAAATGGTATTTGCATGTCCAGCCAAAAGACAGAGCTGGAAATATTGGTAAAATTGTAACAGTTTCAGCAATATTAGACAATACAATACCTGAAATTAAAGGTCTAACAAATGATAATAAGCATTTAAAAGAAAAAGAATGGATATGGACAGTTGTTGATGCTGATTTAAATACTAAATGCAGGTATGATATTAATCAAAGTTCAATATTTACTCCTGAAAATGATTTTCAAAAAATTAATAAAACAAAAATCAGCAATAAAGATGGAATATGGTATTTGCATGTACAGGCTATAGACAGTGCTGGAAATATGAGCAAAGTTATTACTGTATCAACAATATTAGATAATACACCACCTGTGATAACAGGACTTAAAGATCAGCTTATACCTTTAAATGAAGTTATATGGAACTGGCGTGTTAATGATCTCGATTCAGACGTAGTTTATAGACATAGTATTGATCAAATTTACAATCAAGAATTAAAAAATGATTTTAATAATGTTAATTCAGCAAATCTTTCAAATAAAGAAGGTAAGTGGTATATTCATGTTCAGGCTAAAGATTCTGCTGGAAATTTAAGTGAAGTTGTTTCTGTATTTGCTGTTTTAGATAATACTCCCCCTGTTATTACCGGCATAAAAGATGATAACTCAAGTCTAAAAGAAAAAAAATGGTCATGGGATTCAAAAGATGACGATAAATTTATTTTGTACAGATATCTTATTAATGAATTATCTGATTCAGCACCTGATAGTCAATATACAAACACAAAAAGTGTTATTTTACGTAATTTAAATGGTATATATTATATTCATGTTCAGGCAAAAGACAGAGCTGGAAACCAAAGCCTTGTTTACTCTGCAAAAACAATAATGGATAATACACCGCCTGTAATAAAAGGCCTTGTTGATGATTTAAAACCTTGTAAATCTAAATCATGGAACTGGACATCACAAGATAATGATACATTAATTCTGTATCGTTATTCAATTGATACTATTAAAAATGGCATCCCTGGCGGACAATTTTCATCAAAAAATAATGCAGTCATATCAAAAGAAGATGGTTTGTTTTATTTGCATGTTCAGGCTAAAGACAGTGCTGAAAATATCAGTAAAATTGTTACTGTTTCAACTGTTCTTGATAATACTCCTCCTGTTATAAATGGTCTTTATTACGATAACATACCCAAAAAATCAGCTCACTGGAACTGGCAGATAAATGATTCAGACCCGGACATTTTATGTAGATATGAAATTAATCAAAATGTAAAGGTTGAAAAATTTAAACCATTTACAAAAGAAACTAAAGCGTCTTTAACTGACAAAAATGGCAGATGGTATATCCATGTTCAGGCAAAAGACAATGCTGGGAATTTAAGCGAAATTTATACTGGATCAGTAGTTTTAGACAATATACCTCCAATTATTCAAGGGCTTAAAAATGAATTAATTCCTGTTCAAAAAAAACAATGGCAGTGGTTTGCAAAAGATAATGACTCTATAATTCAATATAGATATAGTATAGAAAATACTCTAAAAAATAATCTTACTGTTAGTTTTCAAAATGCAAATTATGCAGAGATTGGAAACTCTAATGGTATTAAATATTTAAATGTTCAGGCAAGGGATAGAGCTGGAAATTTAAGTGATATATATAGTGTTTCAACTGTTCTTGATAATAAAGCACCTGTTATTAAAGGCTTATTAGATGATAATATTCCTAAAAAGAAAAAAGACTGGTCATGGTATGTAGTTGATGATGATAATTATGTTGAATTTAGATATTTGATTGACCAGCAAAGCAGCACTAAACCATGCGGCAATTTTCATAATACAACAAATATAAGTTTAAAAGATGTTGATGGTAAATGGTTTCTTCATGTGCAGGCAAAAGATAGAGCCGGCAATCTTAGTGATGTAATTACAGTTTCTGCAATAATAGATAATACTTCACCTTCAATTTCTGGCCTTTTAGATGATCTTGCACCAAAAAAAGAAAAAAAATGGCTATGGCACGCAAATGATCAAGACTCAGATATCTTATACAAATTTAATGTTGATTCAAAGCCTGATTCATCATTAATGGGATCATTTAATAAACAAACATCAACAAATATATCTGGACTTGATGGAATATGGTATCTTCATATACAGGCAAAAGATAGAGCAGGAAATTTAAGCGATATAATTTCAGTAAAAACAGTACTTGATAATACCTTACCAGTTATTACAGGAATTAAAAGTGATAATATCCCAAAAAAGAGCAAAAAATGGCAATGGAGCGTGATTGATAATGATACTAATGTTAAATATCGTTATGTAATAGATCAACATGCTGATTCACTGCCAACTGGTTCTTTTACTAATACAACAAATGCAGGTATTAAAGATTTAAATGGAATATGGTATCTTCATATTCAGGCAAAAGACAGTGCTGGTAATTTAAGTAAAATAACCAGTGTCTCAGCTATTTTAGATAATATTTCACCTTTAGTAATTGGACTTTCAAATGATACTATTCCTGTAAAATCAAAAAAATGGACATGGAGCGCAGATGAAAAAGACTTAAACATTGCTTTCAGGTATTTAATAAACCAAAGCGAAAAAGTTACTTTAAACAGTTCTTATACAAACGTAACAAGTGCAAATATTGAAAATGAAAATGGTAAATGGTTTATTCATGTTCAGGCTATAGACAGAGCTGGTAATGAAAGTGATATTGTTACTGTTTCAACAATTTTAGATAATACATCTCCATCTATTTTGGGTCTTAAAAGTGATCCTGTTCCAATAAAAAATAAAACATGGACATGGAGTGTGAATGATCAAGATCAATATGTTAAATTCATTCATAAAATTGATCAAAACTATATTCCAAAATTTACAAATTCTTTTTCAAATATTAACTCTGCCAGTATTTCAGATTTAAATGGTAAATGGTTTATTCATGTTCAGGCAATAGACAGAGCTGGTAATTATTCCGACATTATCAGTGTTTATAATATTTTTGATAATATAAAACCGGTTATTAAAGGATTGAGTGATGACTATATTCCAAAAAAGAAAAAAGTGTGGCTATGGAACGTAGAAGACAATGATTCGAAAATTTTTTATAGATATGTAATTGATCAAATCTCAAAATCTAAGCCATTTGGAACTTTTAATACTAATAATTCTTCAGTATTGATAAACGAAGGTAAGTGGTATTTACATGTTCAAGCAAAGGACAGAGCTGGAAATATCAGCGATATTGTAACAGTTTCTGCAATTGTTGATAAATCACCGCCTGTAATATTAAATCTTTTAGATGACGATGTTCCCAAAAAATCAAAAAAATGGATGTGGAATATTGAAGATGCTGACACAGATATATTATGCAGAATTTCAATTGATCAAAATCCTGAAAATAAGCCAATGGGATCTTTTCAAAAACTAAACTCAATAGATATTAATGATAGAGAAGGGAAATGGTACTTACATGTACAGGCTAAAGATCAGGCAGAAAATTTTAGCGAAATAATTTCAGTTTATACTATTTTAGATCAAACACCTCCTGTTATTACAGGTATTACAAATGATAACATACCTAAAAAATCCAAAAATTGGTCATGGAGCGTAGTTGATAATGATTCAAATATATTATATCGTTATCTTATTGACCAGAATCCAGATTCTGACCTGACTAATTCTTTTATGAAATCATCAAGTGCTGATTTATCAGATTCAAATTCAGATGGAAAATGGTATTTGCATGTTCAGGCAAAGGACAGTGCTGGAAATATAAGCAATATTGTTTCTGTTTCTGCTCTTATTGATAATAAAGCCCCTGTTATTAAAGGCATATCTGATGATTTTATTCCTAAAAAATCTAAATCTTGGAACTGGTATTCAGAAGATAATGACCCGGAAGTCTTTTATAGACATATTATAAGCAAAAATAAAGATGAATCTTTTAAAGAAGATTTCAACAATATTACAAAAGCAGTAATATCAAATTCAGGTGATAATTCTAAATTGATAAATGATGGACTCTGGTATTTGCATGTTCAGGCAAAAGACAGGGCTGGTAATATCAGTGCAATTGTAAAAGTTTCAACAATAATTGACAATTCGCCGCCTGTAATATTAAATCTTTCAAATGATGATTCTCCTGCAAAATCTAAAAAATGGATGTGGAATATTGAGGATGCTGATCCAAATGTATTATGTAGAATATCAATTGATCAAAATCCTGAATCTAAGCCAATTGGTTTATTTCAAAAATTAAATTCCATAGAGATTAATGATAAAGAAGGTAAATGGTATTTGCATGTGCAGGCAAAAGATCAAGCAGGAAATTTTAGTGATATTGTCTCTGTTTATACTATTCTTGATCAAACACCTCCTGTTATTACAGGAATTACTGATGACAACATTCCCAAAAAATCTAAAATATGGAATTGGAGCGTAATTGATAATGATACAAATATATTATATCGTTATATTATTGATCAGCAGTTAGTGTCTAATCTAACTGGTTCTTTTATGAAATCATCAAGTGCAAGTTTATCAAAATCAGATGGAAAATGGTATTTGCATGTTCAAGCAAAAGACAGTGCTGGAAATATAAGCAAAATTACTACAGTATCAGCTGTTATCGACAATAAAAATCCTGTTATTAAAGGTATATCTAATGACTTTATTCCAAAAAAATCAAAATCATGGAACTGGTATGTAGAAGATGATTCTTCTGATGTTCTTTATAGACATATAATAAGTCTAAATAAAGATGCTCCTTTAACTGGTGATTTTAATAATATAAAAAAAGCAGAAATAAAAGATTCTGATGGACAATATTATTTAAAATTACAGGCAAAAGATAAAGCTGGTAATTTAAGCGAAATTATTACTGTTTCAGCAATTATTGATAATACCCCTCCTGTTATTGAAGGCATTTCTAATGATGACAAACCAGTTAAACTTAAAAAATGGAAATTTAGTGCTAAAGATTCAGACAAAGAAATTGAGTATAGATATTTAATTGATCAAAAACCTCATTCTATTATTTCAGATAATTTTACAAAAATAAATGAAGCTGCCATTTTAAAAGGTAATGGTATATGGTATCTTCATTTACAGGCAAAGGATAGAGCTGGAAATTTAAGCAGCCTTATTTCTGTTTCAGCTGTTATTGATAATAAAGCCCCTGTTGTTAAAGGCATATCAGATGATTTTATTCCTAAAAAATTAAAATTATGGAACTGGTATGCAGACGATGATGACCATGAAGTCCTTTTTAGACATATATTAAGCAAAAATAAAAATGAATCTTTTAAAGAAGATTTTAACAATAATACAAAAGCAGTAATAACAAATTCAGGTGATAATTTTAAATCGATAAATGAAGGATTATGGTATTTGCATGTTCAGGCTAAAGACAGGGCAGGTAATATAAGCGAAATTGTAAGAGTTTCAACAATTATTGATAATTCGCCGCCTGTTATATTAAATCTTTCAAATGATGATTTTCCAGCAAAATCAAAAAAATGGATGTGGAATATTGAAGATGCTGATCCAAATGTATTATGTAGAATATCAATTGATCAAAATCCTGAATCTAAGCCAATTGGTTTATTTCAAAAATTAAATTCCATAGAGATTAATGATAAAGAAGGTAAATGGTATTTGCATGTGCAGGCAAAAGATCAGGCAGGAAATTTTAGTGATATTGTTTCTGTTTATTCTGTTTTAGATCAAACACCTCCTGTTATTACAGGAATTACTGATGACAACATTCCTAAAAAATCTAAAACATGGAACTGGAGCGTAATCGATAATGATACAAATATATTATATCGTTATATTATTGATCAGCAGTTAGTGTCTAATCTAACTGGTTCTTTTATGAAATCATCAAGTGCCAGTTTATCAAAATCAAATGGTAAATGGTATTTGCATGTTCAGGCAAAAGACAGTGCTGGAAATATAAGCAAAATTATTACTGTATCTGCTGTTATTGACAATAAAAATCCTGTTATTAAAGGTGTATCTAATGACTTGATTCCAAAAAAATCAAAATCATGGAACTGGTATGTAGAAGATGATTCTTCTGATGTTCTTTATAGACATATAATAAGTTTAAATAAAGATGCTCCTTTAAATGGTGATTTTAATAATATCAAAAAAGCAGAAATAAAAGATTCTGATGGTCAATATTATTTAAAATTACAGGCAAAAGACAAAGCAGGTAATCTAAGCGAAATTATTACTGTTTCAGCAATTATAGATAATACTTCTCCTTTTATTACCGGCATTTCTGATGACGATAAACCAGTTAAATCAAAAAAATGGATATTTAGCGCTAAAGATTCAGATAAAGAAATTGAGTTTAGATATTTAATTGATCAAAACCCTCATTCTATTATTTCAGATAATTTTACAAAAGTAAATGAAGCCAGTATTTTAAAAGGTGATGGTATTTGGTATCTTCATTTACAAGCAAAGGACAGAGCTGGTAACTTAAGTGAAATTATAGATGTTTATGCAATGCTTGATAATACCCCTCCACAAATAACAGGTCTGATTGACGATATTATTCCAAGAAAGAAAAAAATATGGAAATGGAAAGCCTCAGATAATGATGAAAATATTGAATTTAGACATACTATTAATCAATTACCCGCCATTGATCTGAGTAATATTGATTTTACCAGAAAAAGTTCTTCAGAAATTATTAATAAAGATGGCAAATGGTACTTACATGTACAGGCAAAAGACAGAGCTGGTAATTTAAGTGATATTATTTCGGTTTATACGATTATTAATACAATCAATGATGGCTTATATGTAGATTTGGACATACATTTTGATTCCAACAAAGAATATACAAAAATATCATTTTTTGATTCACTAAAAAGAGTTGCTAAAATATTGAAAAAATATCCAGATACATTTGCTGTAATTGAAGCACATTGTGATGATGTTGGAGATGAAGAGTCAAATCAGAAACTTTCTGAAAAAAGAGCAAATAATGTTAAACGTTTTATATCCACAGCATTTAAAATTTCATCTTCTCGTTTAAAGGCTGTTGGCTATGGCGATAGAAAGCCTATAGATGATAATAGTACCGAAGAAGGAAGAAGAAAAAATAGAAGAGCTGATGCTTATATATATCATACAGATTAATATTTAAAAATTGAGCGGTTTTTTTGTTTGATTGGAAATATAACTCATAAATATCGAAAAAATACAAATTATGAATGCTTCAACACTTAACTCGTCAGTATCTACGTGGTTTTCATGCTTCAATCCGAAACCGGAGGCACGAATACGTTTATTTTGTTTTGCTCATGCAGGGGGAGAACCTCAGGCTTTTTTTGATTGGTCAGAACAGTTGTCAAAAGATATCGAGGTTTACTCTATCTGTTTACCAGGAAGGTCTCACCGCCTTACCGAACCGCCCTCAACCGATTTGAGTGAAATTATTACCGGTATCATCGAAGAATTGTTATCGTTGAACGATAAGTTATTCGCATTTTTTGGGCATAGTGCTGGAGCATTACTTTGCCTTGAAACTGCTCGCGAAATTCAAAGAAAAGGATACCCCAAGCCGCTTCACATTTTTATATCGGCATATTCCCCGCCACATCTCACTGATTCGACTGAACCTATGCACAAATTGCCGGATGCAGAATTAATAAAGGCGGTATTGAATTTGGGGATTATACCGAAAGATATATCTAACCTCCCTGATCTAAAAAACAAAATTCTTATTCCACTCAGAGCAGATCTAAATGCTTTGGAAACCCATCGCTTCAAAGATGATATCACATTGACCACTTCGATGACAGTTTTAGGAGGCAAATATGATAAATGTGTTAATCCTGAAAAACTGGTTTTTTGGCGGAATTATACAACTGGCAGCTTTGCATTAAAAATTTTCAAAGGAGATCATTTTTATACGATTTCTGAAAAAAAAGAAGTACTTAATCTGATTAGAGAAACTATGGAGAAAGAGATATCCGAGCTTCCACTTTCGATAATAAGGGGCAAAAAAGAATATTATCTGAAACATAAATGCCTGACAGATTTATTTAATGATCAGCTTCGGAAAACCCCGGAAAACATTGTTGTCTTTGATGGAGATAATTCCTATACATTGCTGGACTTGGATAAAAAATCAGATTTGCTTGCTAATTATCTTCAGGCCTGTAACATTCAAATCAATACCATTGTTGGTATTTATATGGAGCCAAGTGTTGATTTCGTGGTCGCTATGATAGCTATTCTCAAAGCAGGCGGAGCATTTATGTCTGTTGATTTGATGTATCCAGAATATGTCCTGAAAAAAGTTTTGGAATCTGCCAGACCACCATTGCTGCTTACCAAAACAAAACATGCTAAGAAGTTGTCGAATGTTTTGAAGCATGACTTTAAGATTTTTCAAATGGATAATGGATGGGAAAATAAATCAGAAATTCTTAAATCTCCGATCTACAATAAACCGCATGGATTGAATGAAGACAGCCTTGCATTTTGTGCAATGACTTCAGGTACAACCGGAATACCGAAAATAATATTATGTCCTCATCGCGGTTCTCTCAATGTTTTCCAGTGGCTCTACAAAAATTATCCTTACAGTCATAACACAAGGGAAGCAATCAATATCTTTTTTGAATGGGAGATTCTTCGTCCAATTTTTAGAGGTTTTCCAGCGTTTATCATTCCAGATATGGTAGTATATGATCCGGTTCGTTTGATCAGTTTTTTAGCAAAAAACCGAATAACAAGAATTTTTATTACCCCATCGCTATTGGAACAAATTTTGAATGAAGCAGAACCTGAACTGGAAAAAAAATTACAGTATTTAAAAATTATTTTTTTAGGAGGTGAGCTGGTTCTCAATAAATTGAAAGACAGGTGCTTCAAAAGACTTCCCCATGTAACTTTATTAAATCGCTATGGCTCAGGTGAAACTGTTGATGTCAGTATTACAAATTTCAGGCATACGAATCCAATTTTATCTCCAAAATATACTTCTATTGGCATTCCCATATCTAATATTGATGTATGGCTGCTTGATAAGGATTTACGACCTGTACCAAAAGGTGTTTTAGGTGAATTATATATAAGCGGTCCCACATTGGCTCATGGATATCTTGATAATCCACAGGAAACTAAGACCCGATTTTTAACTAATCCGAACGAAGATAACAAAATAGTAATGTTTCGAACAGGTGATTTAGCCAGAGTACTTGAGAACGGCCAAATAGAAGTTCGGGGACGTATAGCCTTTATGGTTAAACTGCGTGGTTACAGTATTGTTTTAAGCGGCATTGAGACTGCAATCAAAGAACATCCAGATGTAAAGTCAGTGACTGTGATTCCTGAATATGAAAAAGAAACCAGGCAGGCAAAAAATTTAATAGCCTATGTAATAACCAAAAGCAATAATGATAGGTATTCACTGGATAAATTGTTGCGCCCTTTTCTAAAAAAACGATTACCTCCATATTCTATCCCTTCTTTTTTCATACCCATAGATGAATTACCGATAAACCAAACAACCGGTAAATTGGATAGAAAAAAGCTTCCTGTTCTGGAATATGCATCAGGGAAACAGGAACTTAGACATTTCAAGCAAGAAACTAACAAGCTGGAAGATATAATTGCATCAGTGATGAAGGACGTATTACATATTGATGCAATAGAAAAAGATGCAAATTTTTTCGATATCGGCGGGCACTCTTTTACAGCTATTGAAACATGTGCAAAACTTTCCGATATTTGCAAGCAAAAAATTTATGTAACTGATCTTTATAGTAATCCAAGTGTGAAACAATTAAGTGCTTTCCTTTCGGGAGAATTAAAATTTGATTTGCCTGTTTTATCAAGCAGAGTAAAAGCAGCAAAATTGTCACGAAACAAAGAAATCGCAATTATTGGTATTGCGTGTAGATTTCCGGGTGCCGGCAATGCAGAACAATTCTGGAAAAATCTTTGTGGCGGTGTAAATGCGATCAAGAAATTGAGCATCGCAGACTTGAGGAGTCGGGGCATTCCGGAAAATTTACTTCAAGCAGATGATTATATTAAAGTCGGAGCATTGCTTGATGATGTAGATATTTTTGATTATAAATTCTGGAATATCAAGCATAGAGAAGCAGAATTGATGGATCCCCAACACAGGATATTCCTGGAATGTTGCTGGAAAGCATTGGAAGATGCGGGTTATGCGCCCTTGAGCTGTGACAGAAATATCGGTGTTTTCGGAGGATGTTACCTGCCTCTTTATTTGATGCGTTGTATAGGCGGCATTCCCCTGGACAATACTAAGGATGCGCTTCAAATTGAAACCGGAAATGATAAAGATTTTTTGACTACCCGCGTATCATGGCTGCTCAATCTACATGGTCCGAGTCTGAATATACAGACGGCCTGCTCTTCATCTTTGGCAAACGTAGCATCAGCTTGTCAAAGCCTGATAAACAATCAATGTAATATGGCACTGGCAGGTGCAGTAAGCATAACATTTCCACAAGGTGGTTACCATTTGGATGGGATATACAATTCACCCGACGGCATTGTAAGAGCTTATGATAATCAGTCAAAAGGAACAGTATTCGGTGATGGTGTGGGAGTTGTCCTATTAAAAAAACTTGAAGATGCTGTTCAGGATCACGATAATATTCTGTCAATAATAAAAAATTTTTCCATTAACAATAATGGAAATGTAAAAAGTGGATTCCATCTTCCTGATGTTGCCGGGCAAGTGCGAATGCTTTTCGAAGCTTTGGAAGGTATTGAACCGGAAACAATCTCGCATATCGAAGGAAATGGAATCGGTACTTTTATTGGTGATATGATAGAACTGGAAGCATTGAATAGAGTATTTAAATCAACTGAAAAGCAAAGTCATGCTTGCACACTTGGTTCTGTAAAAACTAATATAGGACAAAGTAATGTTGCCGCTGGCATGGCAAGCTTAATAAAAACAATACTTTCACTAAAACATAACAAAATTCCACCTACTATTAATTCAACTGATCCGAATCCTCATCTTGCAGACAGCCGGTTTAAAGTAAATTCCGAATTAATTAACTGGAATTCAAAAACCAAAAAACGTGCCGGTGTAACTTGTCTTGGAATAGGCGGAACAAATGTACATATGATCCTTGAAGAAGCTCCTGTTAATTCAGTTGTTTCACGATCTGATCGAAAATATAGACTTCTAACCCTTTCTGCAAAAACAGAGGCATCTTTGGAAAATAGCAGAAAACGTCTTATCGAATTTTTAAGACAAAATTCTGAACTTGATATTGTTGATATAGAATATACACTTCATAAAGGAAGGGAACATTTCAGGCATCGTATGGCATTAGTCTGTATGGATATTCCTTCGGCTCTTACTGGTTTGGAAGCTCCTATGAAAAAGGTCTGCAGCAATGGGAAAGTTGTGTTTGCATACTCAGGATTGGATACAGGAATTTTTGATCTTGCATTTGCATTGTATAACGAGGAACCACTATTTCGTAAATATTTCAAACAATGTCTTAAAACTATCGGCAATTTGAGCGGTGAGAAATATGATGCCCAATTAATTAATCAGAAAGGATTTTCAGATTTTGTAAAATTTTTTAAACAAAGTGTCTCATTATCCTTTGCATACTCTGTTTCTATGACTTTACAAGATTTAGAGATTATTCCGGATTATTTAACAGCATGCGGAAGTGGTGAAATAGCTGCAGCTTGTGTTGCCGGATCTGTTGATTTGGAAAACGCACTGAATTATACTGTAAAACAGGATTCTGTCACTAAACAAAATTTATCTGGAATAAAAAGCATGCCTGAATATTGCAAAAAAATAGTTCATTCACTACAATCTTCCAAAGCAAAAATTCCATTCTATTCTAAAATTACAGATGAAAAACTTTTAGCAGTGATTGAGATCGGCAGAGATCAAAAATCTGATATAAAAATTAATGATTTATATCAAAAACAAGATACTGACAAAATAATTTATCAATCTATTTCAAGCATCTCGACAAACCTGTGTGACAAGATGAATTTTGGCAAAATACTTGCTAAGCTATGGACTGGAGGATTAAATATTAATTGGGATAAATACCATTGCAACGATATCTGCAATAGAGCATCTTTGCCCGCATATTCATTTGACAGTGTCAGATGCTGGATAGAAGCCAAATAATTAACTAAGCGGAAAAAGGGGTTTTCCAATTTCATTCATTTTTTGCTTCAAAGAATTTTTTTGAATTTTTATTGTTAAATATGTTCTTAACTGAGAATTGGAGAATTATTGATTATGACTAAAAAAAAGATACCAGATAAACTTAAAATATGGATTGATGCACGAAAGCGTTATCATTTAACAGACGCACAAATTCAGATGGCAAGAGAACTTGGATTAAATCCAAAAAAATTTGGAAAACTTGCCAATCATAAACAACAACCATGGAAAGAGCCTTTACCTGATTATATTGAAACGCTTTACTTTAAACGATTTAAAAGAAACAAACCAGAACAGGTCAGATCAATCGAAAGAATTGTAAAAGACAGGAACAAAAAGAAACAAGAGAGGAAGCTGAGAAAGCAAGAGGAAACTTCTAAAATACTGCAAAAATAAGCAATCAATTTTATAATGGTTCTCATGGCCTTCGATGGAATTTTGCAAGAGAGGAACTAAAACAGTTTATGTCTGTTGGCAAAACGCCTGAAGAATGTTTGATACTGGTTTCACATGAAATGGGTCATGTTAGAGGGGATATAACAGAGCATTACTTGAAATAGATGTTTTTTCATCATATTCATGGAGAAATTTTTAGAAAATTTTCATGAATGAATAATATTTTTGACTAGCTTGTAAACAGTAGTACTACCAAAGCTTTTCGGCCTTCAACTGCAATCACGAATAATTTTCTATAACTTTTTTGACCAAGGGGCCTTTTAAATTGTCTTCTTTTCTTTGACATGAATTAATCTCATTATGTTATACAAGTGGTCAATTACGCAATGTCTAATTAGCGATTATTCGAGGAATACCACCCAAGTGTCCTTTCAAATAACTCTTACGAATATCCTTATCGTAGCGCACATCTTTATATTCACTAAAAGAAATCAAATTGGAGATACCGGAATGATCTCTTTCTGTAACCCACATTTCATCACGACGAAAAATGTTTTGATCCATTAAAAGAGCATCATGTGTCGTAAAAAGCAACTGAGAACGACTTTTTTCTGAACAGTTATCAAGGTAAGTCTCAATCAACTGCCTGGTTAATAATGTATGTAAACTTCGATCCAGTTCATCAATAATAAAAACGCTATTTGAATTTGTTGCTGACAGTTCGAGAAAAACCGGTAGGAGGTCAATAACACGTTGTGAGCCGTCTGATTCATTTTTGATATCAAATTGGGTTTTTGTTCCATCGGCTTTGTGATGAAAAGCTACCAATTTTTTGGCGATTAATTCCCCCTTCTTCCGGCTGATTATAAAACGAACATTTCCAGTTTCTGAGACTATTCGTATCGTCATCCCTTCTTTGACTTCTTCTTGTATTATTGTTTTCAGAGATTCAGGAAAAGAAATATTTTCAAATGAAATATTTTCCCCTCCAAGATGAACTATTCCTGTATCTAATTGTATTAACATATCATTCAAAGTTGAATAAAGCGGATGATCTTCATCAAAAAATTGTTCAAATGAGGCAAATCGTGTATCTGGTGCAACGAGTTTAAGGCTATTTTTAAACCAATCATATATTGGACGAAAAATGTCAATTTTCTGAGACACAGTGTTGGTCAAAAAAAGTTGATTATCCCTGGTGCCTTTGAAAGCAAAATTAAGAAATTTATTTTTTTTCAGAGATTTTTCAAAGTTTGGTTCATTATTTAATCGATGATACAAAACCTTTTCACTTGTGCTTGAAATATGAACAAGCTTTTCTTCAATAACAGCTTTTTGAGTGACAGCAAAACTAAATTCAATAATAGTATTTTCTATCAACAATTCAAACACAAAACAAGATGGATTTTCTTTCAAATTATCATCTAAGCTGAATGGTTTAATGGGAATCAAACTGTCGGGTTGTGTTCCTTTGACAATTAAATCTCTGGCAAAATTTAAAGCTTTAAATAAATTGGTTTTACCTGATGCGTTACCACCATAGATTGCTGAAATTGGAAGAAGTCTTGTTTTGTATTTATTAATTTTTGGAACACGTTCACAATGCTGACGCTCTCGACTGGCGATCATTGAAAAAGAAACTGGATTGCGGAATGACATCCAGTTTTCAATTGAAAAATTTACTATCATTATAGTATCCTTGTGTGAAAAAAATATCATTTAATGTCCAATAATTATCAAAATAATTATATTTGTCAACTTTAAAGAGAAAATATCTCTTTATTATGAATTTCTTTTTATGATTCATAGTTTCAAAAAACATAATAAAGATGTCAAAGTAATGCTGCAAAATTTAACAATCAATGGTATAAAGCTTATTAAATTATTAAAATACATTTTTCATGTTTTTAATGAAAAGAAATCGTTTCATAAATAAAATGTAATATTCAAATCATAAACTGATTCACTTTTCATCTTATTTTCATTTATAATGATGTATTGATTACAAACTTTATGAATTTGTACAAAGTAAAAAATATAATTTGTCTTTAGCAATAGCTTAATTTTAAATGCAAAAGATTTAAATGTATATTATTTATTAATTGGATCGAAAAGTTTCTTATTTTTGACTTTTTACGAAATCATCAAACTTAATTCGACTATAAATTGCCAGGGCTATAATATTTCGCACCTTCGGTGCTTAAGAATGAGTGATCAACGCAAATTCAGCGGTGTTTCTAAAAAAATCTTGCAAAATGCGAGTAATCAAATATGATGGTCTCGTAAAAAGTCAAAAAATGAGATTTTTATCTGTGTAACAATCTGAAATTATTAATACCGATTTTTGTAAAATTGACTTTTTACGAGACCATCAAATATAAAAAATGGCAATATTATAAGAATTAATCTTTATTTGAGGTATAAAAATGATAAAAATTATAGTTGAAGAGGATCCTGATAATAAACGATTAGAAGATCTTCATGTTTTTGATTGGGAAATATGGAACAGTGAGAAATCTGAATTTCCATGGTCATTCAAAAAAACTGAAATTTGTTACTTTCTGGAAGGAGAAGTAATAATTACAACAGAACAAGGTGATATTATTGAAATTAGCAAAGGTGATCTAGTTACTTTTCCAGGAGGAATATCTTGTAACTGGAAAAATCTAACTGATGTTAAACTGCATTATAAATTATTACTGTAATATCCTTGGAAGTGCATAATAAGTAATTATTTTATTAAAGTTATACAAATATAGTAATTCATCAAACTTTTAATCCTGAAAGGGCGTTACATACCAGCACAGGGCAAGACCCCAATGCTGTTGAATTAAGCTTTTTTTCAGTGGACAAAGTGGACGCAGTGGACGCAGTGGACGCAGTGGACAAAGTGGACAAAGTGGACGCAGTGGACAAAGTGGACAAAGTGGACAAAGTGGACAAAGTGGACAAAGTGAAAGT
>Ga0272440_1001735_pt1 | contig 17535 bp, 14 predicted proteins | sample SSMMMBAug17_FD_192440 | JGI IMG/M metagenome (GOLD analysis project Ga0272440, IMG submission 192440) | Marine sediment archaeal communities from Little Sippewissett salt marsh, Falmouth, MA, United States - SSM-MMB-Aug17 | ecosystem: Environmental > Aquatic > Marine > Wetlands > Sediment ... | reverse complement strand
AAATGGCACTTTAAAAGGCCCTGGGGCGCATTTCTTGGTGCAATTGCCAGTGTTCCTGGTTTCATGATATCAGCAAAAGCTTTAAAAGCAGATGCTGCTCTTTCCAAAACAAAGATTCTTTCCCGAAGATTAATCAGTGCAAAAAGAAATGCTAGCAAGTTGGCTAAAAATTCCAAAAGCAATCCAGCTTTACTTAACAAAGCTGAAAAAGCCAACGATCATCTTGAAGAAATTGAAACTCAAATCAAAGAGTTAAGGCAACTATCTCGGAATGCCAGACAATTGGATAAATATCCAGTAGGAACCGGGCAATATATTCTTGAGAAGGCAAGCCCAGGCAATTATCTAAAACTGACCAGAAATCCTGATTGGTGGTTTGGGCAAATGATTGGTCACCCTGATATGCCCTATTTTGATGGTATTAAAATTTCAATTATCCCTGATGCTTCTGTCAGACTGGCAAATTTACGCGCTGACAAGCTGGATATTGTTAACTTAAACGCCATTCAGTACAGACTTGTGAAAAATAATGCCCAACTAAAAACTGGAACAATTCCTTTAAATTGGCTTATATTCCTTATGTTTAATCATGCAAAAGGCCCTTGTAAAGATATCAGAATACGTAAGGCAATTTCACATGCCATTGATAGAAAAGCATTGGTATTTGGAACTCAACATGGTCTTGGACGAATTGCCAGCTGCATTTATCCAGACAATCATTGGGCGCATAATCCAAATCTTAAACCAGTTTCCTTTGATCCTGATTTTTCCAAAAAATTATTGAAAAAAGCGGGGTTTCATAAAGGACTTACCCTAAAAGGTTTTATTTATAATTCACCAGAAGCCCTGTCATTTACAAAAGCTATTATGGCGATGCTTGATAAGGTGGGAATAAAATGGAAAGTTAATTTTTTAGATATTGCTGCAATGGCTGATCCTTTTTCAAGATTGGATTATGATATGTCAGGCGGTCTTTTTCAATGGATATTAGAGCCTGATCAAATAGCTTCAACACTTTATCATCCTGATGGTATATTAAATTATGGAAGATCATCAAATAAAGAAGTCATTTCATTGATAATAAAAGGTCGTGAATGCATAGATGAAACAAAAAGAACAGCAATATATCATCAGCTTGAAAAAGTACTATATAATAACTATGAAGATGCCTGGCTTTGGTATCCTGATGCAGTCATTGCAGCCACTAAAAGATTGGAAGGTTTTAATGAAGAAATGGCTAAAAAATATGGCGAAGCATTTAGCTTTTCACATCCAGGATGGTTTAAAGATGGGAAAGGTCATTAATTTTTAATTTTCAATATAAACCAAAAAAACTAAACTGACTTCTTCCATATTTGCGAAAATCATATAATTTCAAACCATCAGGAATTATAATTTTATCTTTTATATCATGTTCTGCAACAATAATTGTTTCTTCATTCAGGCATTGAGCTTTTTGCAAATGCGATAAAGTTGTTTGTATATATGTATGATGATAAGGAGGGTCCAAAAAAACCAGATCAAATAACTGATCTTTCAGACAAGACAGGTTTTTACTAATATTCCATTTAATAACCTGGCTATAGGATTCAACTTTAAAATTTTTTATATTTTCTTGAATTAAGCGCAGTGATTTTTTGGCATTATCAATAAAAACAACAAAGCTTGCTCCACGGCTTAAGGCTTCAATTCCCATTGCTCCTGTGCCAGCAAAAAGATCTAACACACGAGCATCAATTATTTTATCAGAAATAATATTATAAAGAGCCTCTCGTTGCTTATCAGTTGTTGGTCTGATATCTTTTCCATGTGGATTTTTTAAAGGTCTTCGTTTAAATTTTCCCCCAATAATTCTCACGATTTATTTAATGTCCTGAAGTATTTTTTGAATATAATTTGTATCTGTTCCGATAGCTTTGGCTGTTTTTTCAAGGGATTGTCCATTTTCATTTATTTTTTTCAGAATAAAAGTTTTTTCAAATGCTTTTTGAGCATCAGAAAATGAATTTAATGAAAAAAGAGAATCTGATGATTCAGTATCTATAAAAAGATTGGGGTTATATGGAGCAGGAATATCTGAAGCTTCAATAATTTTTTTATTCACAGTTATTGTCAGACGCCCTAAAAGATTTTTCATTTCCCGAACATTACCTGGCCATGAGTAAATATTAAACAATTCAATAACTTCCTGTGAAACATTTTCAGGAGCATCAATTTTTTCTTTTGAAAGTGATTTTAAAAAAGTATGAATCAATATTGGAATGTCTTCCTGACGTTCTCTTAATGGAGGAACTTTTATTGGAACAACGTTTAAACGAAAAAAGAGATCTTCACGAAATTTATTATTTTGAATTTCTATTTCAAGCTGCTTATTAGTACTTGCAATAATTCGAGTGTCAACATGAATAGCTCGCCCCCCACCTACACGTTGAAATTTTTTATCTTCAAGAACTCTAAGTAATTTGCCTTGATTTTTAAGACTCATATCACCAATTTCATCTAAAAAAAGAGTTCCCCCATTGGCAAGTTCAAACTTACCAATTTTTTTTGCTGTTGCACCAGAAAAAGCGCCTTTCTCATGACCAAATAATTCACTGTCCATCAAATCATCTTTAATAGCAGAACAATTTACGTCTATCATGGGTTTATCAGATCTTCTGCTAAACTGATGAATAGTTCTCGCCACAAGTTCTTTACCTGTTCCATTCTCACCATTGATAAGAATCCATGCATCTGTTGGAGCAGCAGTATGGATTTCTTTTTGAAGATTCATAATTGCAGGACTGTTCCCAGTTAATGAATGCTTTTCAATAGTTTTTTTTCTTAAATATCTGTTTTCTTCTTCAAGACGTCTAAAATTCAAAGCATTATTAATAGTAACAATAACCTTATCTATTGATAATGGTTTTTCAATAAAATCATAAGCACCTAATTTAGTAGCTTTGACAGCAGTATCAATTGTTCCATGACCTGTGATAATTACAACCTGTATGTGTTGATTTTCTTTTTTTATTTCTTTTAGTGTCTCAAGCCCATCAATTCCAGGCATCCAGACATCAAGAAGTACCAGGTCTGGTGATTCATTTTCAATTGTTTTCAATGCTTCATATCCATTTGAAGCTGTTAGCACTTCAAAGCCTTCATCTGATAAAATTCCTTTTAAAGACTGAAGAATACTTGGCTCGTCATCGACAATAAGAATTGATGGAAACATATTACTATCCTTTTTTCTTGAATGAAACCAAAATAGAAACTCTTAAAATTTTGAAAGCATTCTGACTATGTGCTATTATGTAAAAAGCTTAAAAATTGATTTTTTTTCAATCCTGCGAGTTTCATTTTGTTTAAATTGCATTTCATGTAATTTATAGTATTCACCTTTATTGGCAAGTAGTTCATCATGCTTGCCACTTTCTACAATTTCTCCATTAACTAAAACAATGATTCTATCCACAGATCGTATGGTAGAAAGACGATGAGCAATCATAAAGGTCGTACGACCTTTCATAAGATTTTCCAGGGCTTTTTGAACAAAATTTTCAGACTCTGTATCAAGAGATGAAGTAGCTTCATCCAAAATTAAAATAGGAGCATTTTTAATTAATGCCCTGGCAATGCAAAGTCTTTGTTTTTCACCACCTGATAATAAACCTCCCAGTTCACCTATTTTTGTATCAAATTTTTGAGGAAATCTTTGAATAAAGTCATAAGCATATGCTGATTTGGCAGCATCCATTATTTCTTCTTCTGTTGCATTAGAATGACCATAAGCAATATTATTTCTAATGGTGTCATTAAAAAGAATTGGGTCCTGGGTAACAATGGCGATTTGATCTCTTAGTGATTTTATTGATGCTTTACGAATATCAATACCATCAATAAGAATTTTTCCATCAGAAATATCAAAAAAACGAGGAATCAGGTTGACAAGGGAACTCTTACCACCACCACTCATACCCACAATTCCTAGTACTTCACCTTTTTTTACTTCTAATTGAATATTTTTTAAAACCATGGATCGATCATATTTAAATGAAACATTTCTGAACTCAATTTCATGTGTTTTACCAGGTAGTTCAACAGGATTATCACATTCTACAATGTCAGACTTACGCTCAATTATATCAAATATTCTATCTGATGCAGCTAAACCTTCTTGAACCGCGTTATTAAATTCACTTAACTTTCTTGCAGGATCATACAACATAAGCACAGCAGCCATAAACGAGAAAAATGTACCAGGAGTAGAGCTTCCTGAAACAACCCGATACCCACCATACCAGATAATAAAAGCAACCCCTAAGCCTGCTAAGAATTCCATCACTGCTGATGACATTTGTCGTGCTACAGCTGCTTTTACTTGCAATCTGAACAATTTTTCGGTCATTACAAAAAAACGATTTTTTTCGTAAGATTCCATGCAAAAAGCTTTTACAATTTTATTACCAGCAAATGTTTCATGTAAAAATGAACTAACCTGTGCCATTGTTTCCTGTGTGCCAGTACTAACTTTTCTTACTTTTCGGCCATATTTAATAAAAGGAATCAATGCAAGTGGCAATACAAAAAATGCAAAGGATGCCAGTTGCCAATCTCTATAAAATATAACTCCAGTCAGCCCTATAATAGTAAAACAATCTCTTAGTGCTCCAGTAACAGCAGTAGAAACCATTGCTTTGACAATGTTAACATCATTAGTAATTCTTGAAATAAGTACACCAGTTTTTTCTTTTTGGAAAAAAGCCATAGGTAAGTTCATTATTCGATCATACAAAAGATTTCTTAATTTTCTTATGACTTCTTCACCAACAAAAGTCATCAGGTATGATTGTCCAACTGTACTTACTGCACGTAAAAGATAAATACATAACACAACAATTGGAATAATAGTAAGCATATGGACATCTTTTTTAAAGAAAATGTCATCCAAAACAGGTTTTATTAAAAATGCAGTAGCAGAAGTTGTTCCAGCTACAATAATCATTAAAAACATAGCACAGATTAAACGAAATTTATTGTCCTTAATCATCGCTATTAAGGTTTTATGACGCTCTTTAAATTTAAATTTTTTTATTTTCATAGTATGTTATGTCCAAAATAGTTATCTACCTTATGAGTAATCCTGTTAAGCTCATATTCAAGAAGAGACCTGTAATACTCTAATTTTTCTTTAGATGCACTAGCAGGTACGTGTATTGGATTGCCATATAGAATAAGGCAGCGGGAAAAAGGTCTTGGGATTACAAATCTGTCCCAACTGTTTAAAACAGCCATATGGCTTGCACTTCCAGTTAAAGGTATAATATGATAACCTGTTAATTGTGCCAGTCTGATTATGCCAGGTTGAGCTTTACAACGAGGGCCATTTGGACCATCAGGGATAATTCCTCCTGGTCTTTTATCTTTTATAAGAGTATCAGCAATATCGTGAAGTGCTTCACGTCCACCTCGGGTAGTTGATCCACGAATGGGTTCATGCCCCTGGCGATAAATAACTTGCGCTATAATTTCACCATCCTTAGACTGGCTTACCATAATTGCTGCATTATAATTTTGATGGGTATAAGAAACAGGTAATATTCTGGAATGCCAAAAAGCGTATATAACTCGTTGGCTCTTTATTAAAGGTTCAACTTTTTCCCTGGCATGAAAAGAGATTTGAGTCGTTGCAAAAAGAGTATCAAGAAGGCATTTTCCAGCTATTCCAACAAACCTCCATTTTAAATCTTTTCGCAAATTATTGACATTAAATATATTGCTTTTTTTCAAAGGATTTCCTTTCATTTCATATTGGATAGCTTTTTTTGTTTAATTAATTGAAAAGCAATATTTGCTGTTTTTTGTGATGCTCCCGGTCCTCCAAGTCGTTGTCTGACCATTTTTAATTTTCGTCTGATTTTTTCCATTCGGTCTGGATTATCTAATAGCTGACAGGCAGTTTGATGAATTTTTTCAGGGCTGGCATCATCCTGCATTAATTCTGGAACAACCCTTTGTCCTGCAACCAGATTGGCCAGACCAATATGAGGACAATGAATCAAAATTTTTACTAAATAATAGCTTATATAAGAAACCCTATAAATAATAATCATTGGAGTTTCTGCAAGTGCAGCTTCAAGAGTAGCAGTACCAGATGCCACAATTACGAGATCACTCTGATGAAAAACCTGTCTTGCTTCATAATCAACAATTAAAAATTTTGGATTATTGTTACCCTGGCATTGGTCAAGAATTCCTTGTATCTGTTCCTTTTGTATTGTTGGTGCACGAGGAATTAAAAACTGAATATCATCATAAGTTCCTGCAAGAATATTTGCTGTTTTTGCCATAATGGGTAATAAATTATTAATTTCACCATCGCGACTACCTGGTAACAAGCCTATTGTTTTTATTTTTGGGTCTTTCTTAATATCTGGTAGAGAAATTGCTGGATGTTCTAAAAGTGGATGACCAACATATGTAACAGGTACTTTGTATTTTCTATAAAAATCCGCTTCAAATGGTAAGATTACAGCCACATGATCAACTCGATGCTTAATTTTTTTTACTCTGCCAGATCGCCATGCCCAAATCTGAGGACTTATATAATATAAAACAGAAATATCTAAATTTTTTGCTGTCCTGGCAAGATTTAAATTAAAGTCAGGATAGTCAATTAAGATAAGCAAGTCGGGTCGTTTTTCTCTAAGCAAATCTTTTGCGGTGTTCAAACCTGCAATGATGCCTCCTCGTTTTGAAAAAACTTCAGTTATTCCAACAACAGAGAGATCTTTAAGGTGAACATATATTTTAGCACCTGCTTTTTTCATTTGATCGCCACCAACCCCAATAAACTGAGTATTTTTGTTTCTTGAGAGCATGGCTTTAATCAAATGTGCACCATGAGTATCTCCAGATGCTTCTCCAGCAACTATCATTATTGTTTTTATTGATTGTTTCATTATATTTTTTTTAACTTCCATTTTTTCCAATCAGCTCATTTAAATTGCTGACAATGGATTTCATATTTTCAGCCTGACTGTTCATATCCTTTGTAGCATTTGTTGTTTCAAAAGCCCTATGTGAACTGTCCTGAATCTCGCTATTAATATTAGATATAGAAGTATTTAAATCGTTAACACGAACAGCCTGATCATCAGATGAAGATGCAATAGTCTTGATAATTTCGTTGATTTCTTTAATAATTGTCATATTTTCATCAAAGATTTCTCGCGTACTTGTAGCCAGTTCGTTACCATTATTAACTGCACTCATAGTATTTTCAATCAAGGATGTTGTATTTTTGGCAGCCTCTGCAGAACGCATTGCCAGACTTCTAACTTCATCAGCAACCACTGCAAAGCCCGCACCAGCTTCACCAGCTCTGGCAGCTTCAACAGCTGCATTTAAAGCAAGTAAATTGGTCTGAAATGCAATTTCATCAATTGTTTTAATAATTTTTCCAATTTCATCGCTATATTGAGTAATTTCATCCATAGCTCCAGAAAGTTTTTCCATTTGTCCATCTACGCGAGTAACAATTTGGGTAGTTTTTTGCATCATGTCTCGTGCATCACTGGCATTCTTGGTGCTTTTTGTAATTTGATCAACAATTTCATTTAACTGGTTTGAAGTTTCAGATAAATTTTCAGCTTGTTTTTCCATACTCTCTGAAAGCAATACATTATTATCATACACACTAATAGATGAATCTTTTACTGTTTCTGAGCTTTCTCCTAAAACTACTACTGCATTATTTATTGGTGAAATAACCCAGTTATTAATTAAAATTGAAACTATAACTAAAATTACACAAGAAAAAAGTAATAATAGTATAGCAAATTGAATTATTTTTTTGGTAACACGAGATTGAATTTTTGTTGATTGTTTTTCTATTTGATTATCCAGATCATCCATATAAACACCAGTTGCTATAACCCAATTCCAGTGGGGGAAAAGTTTAACATAAGTTAATTTATTAACAGGAACTTCTTCACCAATTTTGGGCCATTTATACCATAAAAATCCTTTTCCTTTATCTAAGGCAATTTTAAGTTGATCAAGAAGCAAGTATTTTCCATCCGCGTCCTTAAATATATCTGAACCTATATCAGCTCCAATAAGTTTTGTTTTTGGATGTTGAATCATTTTTTTTGTTTTTTTACTAAAAATATAAAAATAATCATTTCCATCTTTTCCATAACGTAAATCATTAACAATAGCTCGCACATCTTTTTTAATTTCTTGTTCAGCAGCTTCCATATAAACACCTGTTACAATAACCCATTGCCAGGGTTTATAAAAGGCAGCATAAGAAAGTTTAGGCACAGGTTTTTCACTACCAGGTTTTGGCCATAAGTAATCAACTGTTCCTTGTCCTTTACTTTTTGCTAAATCTGTATATTCTTTGAAAAAATATTTTCCTGTTTGATCTTTTAACTTTGAAAGATTTTTGCCTTCTAAAGATGGTTTTATAGGATGCATTATCATTTTGTATTGAACATCATTAATGAAAATATAGTTGTTTCCCAAATATCGTATACACCTGATACGATCCAGGGCCATTTTTTTCTTCTCTTCTTCTGATAGATTTCCATAGTTATCATGAATATCTTTTATGCAACTCATTGCTACATCTATGGCAATTTTAAGTCTTTGCGTATAATATTCTGCAAGTTTTTCTGGGTTGTGGGCATCATTATATCTGCTCTCAACAACCTTGTATGCATTATCAAGTAAATTTTTAATCATTGCTTTTCGTTGATTAATCATACTTGTTTCAAAGTTTTCTATTTCAAGTTGTAAATTTTGGATCATCTGAAATACTGTAAAAACCCCTGAAATAATTCCAGATATCAGAAGACCACAAATTATAAGACCTATTAGTTTTCGCTTTAATGTCATATTCGACTCCTTATCTTTTGTGAATTGATAGTTATCATAGGTAATTTTCGAAAAAAAATTGAGTATAGCATAAATATTTAATTTTTAAAGAACAATTATTTGCAAGGCTTTCCGCTAATAAATGGTGCAATAATATTTTTATTTGTATCATCACAATCAAAAAGGGTCAAAGTTTCTGAACCGATAATTTTAGCACCAGGACCAGGAGCAAAATAATCACCATCACGATCCTGATATGGATCATTTACAAATATAGCTTTTACATCCACCATTGGAATGGAAAGGTTTAAACTTTCATTTATTTTTTTTATGAATTTATTTGCAAGCATTGCATGAGTAGTATTGCTTGGATGAAAAGCATCAAATGAAAATCCACCACATCCAAATGTTTTATAAATCTTATGCCCATCAATTTCAACTCTATTAGAATAAACTGATTGAAAAACTTCAAATGTATTTACAATTGAAACTTTTCCTTTCTCTTCCAATGATTTGATATAATTATTAATTTCATCAATTCGTTTATCAGCTATAGCGATTTCATCTTTAGATAATTTATAAGTTTCAGGTAATTGTGCAATATATGTATTTGCCAGTTTATTAGATGATGTGTATCCAAATATACCACTTCCAGCCAAAGTTAGAAAAGGTCCAAATCCTAAGGATTCTCCATTAGTTAAAGCTGTAATATTTGGATTGGGGTATTGGGATAGACGTTCGATATCCTCTTTTGAAAAAAAGAACGCTGGCCGGGTCATATAGGGTAAGGTTCCAATAAAAACATGGCTGTTGGGAACAGCTTTTAATTTATTTACAACATAGGTTAAATTCCTTTTTACAGAAGCAAGATCATGCTCAGCTTCAGTATCATTTAAATATTCATTAATTTTTTTAGGCGTAATTTCTGTACCATAATTATTAATTACAGACCATAAAACATCATTATTTCCAGTCCATAAAGTAAAAATAATTTTTTTAGAAGGATGCAAACCAGCAACATAAAGTGCAGCTTCTAATTGAGAAACTTCTTTATTTATTTTTTTAGGAATAGGAGACATTAAAAGATCCAGAAGATCGTTTCCTGAATTTGTTTTTTGTTCCATCAATTGTTTTATTGTAGAACTATCAACTCCTAAATTATATGGTATTTCATTTGAATTAATTCTTATTTTACTTCCATCATCTTTTTTTATAAGATAAGGGATATTCCAATCCAGTGAAACCTTTGTTCTTAGCTGCTTTGCCAAGAGATATACAAAGCCATTTTTTTGTGTATGTTCATGTACATTTTTAAGGCCACTTTGTGTTCCATTGGTTAAGCTATCTCCCATATTTATCATGACAAAAGATTGTTTTTTAAATAATGGTATAATGCATAAAAAAGCAAATAATAGAAATATTGAAACATAGATTATTTTTTTCATATTAATTGTTCCTCCCTTTTAGAATCGATGATATTATTAAATAATGGTTAATAACTATATAATAAATTTAGCCCCAAAATATTGCGGCGATAATCGTATGGATCTAAAGATGAATTGTTTTTTGCATAATTATAGTCTATTCCTATTTCCAATCCTTTATAATAAAAGGGTTTAAATAAACCACACGAAAAAGAATATTTAGCATCTTTCCTTTTTAATCCTACTTCATTCCATTGTTCATGGCGTTTTTTTGAAATTTCAATTTTTATATTTGATTTTAGATTATATAGTAACATTTTAGTAAAGTTCAGTTTAAATTTTAATTGTTCATATTGATAACGAATAGCGCTTCGGTGATTTTCTTCTGCTTCCAAACTTGCAAATAATCTTGTTTGATTTTCATTAATATTAAAAAAAAAATCCATTGAAATGTCATGGTTATGACCATCTCTTTGTCTATTTTTATAGTTGTCCTGAATAAGGTATGAATAAGCAAAACGAGATATTATTTTATCTGTCACTTTCCATGATAAATCTGTTTTAAATTGATTTCTTGTCATATATCGACTTCGTTCAAGCCAGAAAGCAGAGGGGGAATAATTAAAACCAATAGCTATTAATTGATATTTACATTTATAAGTCATATCAATTGTACTTCCAATTAAATCATATTCTGAAAGTTCTTTATGAAAATTTTGATAATGTCTTAAACCTAAATCGATACTACTATTGTTTTGTAATTCAAATGTATATTGTCCTGCAGTATAGATTTGCATTCCATAATCAGATTCATCTCCTGTAATCCAATCTGGAGAAACTATCATGACATTGTCATCATGCTGAGCAGATATTTTAATTAAAAAATCAAAAGGATATTTTTTTTCTTTTTGTGATCTAATACTTGATAACCATTTTTTAGCATATCCTTTTAATTCATCTGATTTTGTATGTTCAATGACATATTCAAAATTTTGAATTGCTTTTTTAACTTTATTTTTTTTCAAATAGCAAATGCCATTATAAAACAAGCAGTTCGGCTTTATTGTAGGGCTTCGTTCAGCTGCTCGCATGAGGTAAAGACTTGCTTTACTATATTTTTTGCATTCAAAAAATGATATGCCTGCATAATAACATGCTAAAACATTTTTAGTAAAAGGATCTTTTTCTGCAATATAAGAAAATTGTTTTGCAGCATCTTTAAATTTTTTTTGTTTAAAAGCAAGATATGCAATGTCATAAGCTAACCCATTTAATACAGGGTTTATTTGATGAGCTTTATTTAAATAATGTTGAGCAAGGTTTAAATTTGAAGTTGCTATATAAATTCTTCCTAAAAAATGGCAATAAAAAGGATTATCAGGTGCATAAGAAAGGGCTGTTTTTAAATGCTTTTCAGCTGAAACATAATCTTTATCTTCATATGCAAAAACACCTAAATCAAATTCTGCTTCACCTGAATTATCTATACAAAGGCCTGAAGGCACAAAAAAAATATTACTTAAAAGGCATAATATTGTAAATATTAGAATTATTGGAAATCTTAAAAACATTATAAAAAAATCCTAAAGCTCCCTTTCAATAATTGCTTTTGAAGGAATAATGCCTGTAGCCGCTGCAGAAACAATATTTCCAGCAACTCCCGGTCCATCTCCAGCAACAAACATGCCTTTTATTTTGGTTTCAAGGTTATTGTCAGTTTCTATTTGAGTGGCAAAAAATTTAATTTCAGGTGCATACAATAGAGTTTCATCATTTGCAACACCTGGAATCACACTGTTTAATTTTTCAAGGCCTTCAATCAAATTAGTAAGGATACGCTCTGGAAGTGCCATGGCAATATCACCACACACAACATTGGTCATTGTAGGTTCAATATAACCTTTTTTAATTCTCTGCCAGGTGCTACGTCTTCCACGCTTAAGATCACCAAAGCGTTGAAGAATTGGTTTTCCACCACCAATAAGAGTTGCTAAATTTCCTATTGCTTCTCCATATGCTTGATTATCTGTTACTGGTTCAGTAAGAATTACCTTTGAAAGAAAAGCAAAATTAGTATTGTCTGATTTTTTATTTTGATAAGCATGTCCATTTACACAAACAAAATGTTTATAGTTTTCAAGGGCAACAAAACCTCCTTTATTAGTACAAAAAGTTCTTGTTTGATCATCATATTTTTGAGTTTGAATAAAAAAAGTTGGATCATATATAATATCACATAAATCCTGCATTATATCGTTATGAACTTCAACCCTTATTCCTGTTTCTATTCCTCGATGAGTTTGTGAAATACCATAATTTCGTGCAAGACGATTAATCCAGTCCGCACCAAAACGTCCTGGAGCAAGTATTACATTTGAGGTAGAATATGTCCCTTTAGTTGTTTTCACTCCACAAATTCTATTATTTGCAACAATTATATCTTCTACTGTTTCCTCTGTGTGAAAATGAACTCCTTTTTCTTGAACTTTATCAGCCATATGGGATATATATTGTGGAAGAAAGTCACTGCCCAGATGCTTTTGTTTTATAATCAAAAGGTCAATACCATTTTTTTTTGCTTGCTTTCTAATTCGTTTAGCTTCATCCATATTGGTTGGATATACAGGTCCATCCATACCAAATTTATTAAAAATCATTTCTGTTTCATCAATTAGTTCCATCGCTTGATGGACCGGTAAAAATTGAGTTAAATCGGTCTTTCCCAATTTATGAATATAATTTAGTTTACCATCGGAAAAAAGACCAGCACCACCAATACCACATAGAATATTACAAGCTTTACATTTAATACATTGGTTTTTATTGCTAACCGGACATTTTCGTTGATGAGGCGTTTTTCCACGTTCAATCAACAAAACTTTTAGGTTTGAATATTCACTTAAATACCAGGCAGAAAAAAGCCCGGCAGGGCCTCCACCAACAATTATGACATCATATTCTTTTTTCATCATAAAATTACTTTTAAATTTTTTAATATTTTTGTGCTGACAATCTTAAAATAATATCATAAATATAAAAAAAATAAACCATGAAACACAATCTTATAACATTTAGTTTTTATGCAGGTATATAAAATGAAATCAAATAAAAAACAAATCTGGATTTTTGGTGACTATCGTAATTATTTTCAAAACCGTGTTACACTTCAACTCCTGGCTAAGGCTAAAGAGCTTTCCCAGGAATTAGATGCAAAAGTTTGTGCAGTTGTTTTGGGACATAATACTCGCGAATATATTGATGAATATATTGCACATGGTGCAGATATTATATATTCCTTTGATCATAAGGATCTATCTGTATACAATGTTGATAAATATATTTCATTAACAGTAAATCTTGCTCAAAAGTATCAGCCTGAAATTTTTTTGATTGGTGGAACATCATTTGGTCACGAATTTGCTCCACGTCTGGCCAAACGTTTAAAAACTGGACTTACAGCAGATTGTATTCAACTTTCAATTAATAAAGATGAATGTCTGGTACAAACAGCTCCAGCTTTTGGTGGAAATCTTCTGGCTGAAATTATAACACCAGATCATCGACCTCAAATGGCAACAGTTCGTCCAGGAATTTTTCAGGAATTACCCCATGATTATGATCGTACAGGAGAGATTATTGAAGAAAAAATGCCATCAAATTTGCCAAAAGATCGCATCAGATGGGTTAGCTCTGAAAGAGAACCTAAAACAGAGCAAAGTCTTGAAAAAGCATCTGTTGTAATTTGTGGTGGAAGAGGTATGCAAAGCAAGAAAAAATTTAAAAAGTTATATGATCTGGCTAATTTAATTCGAGGAGAAGTTGGTGCAACACGTCCTGTTGTGTATTCAAGATGGGCAGATCCTGATTCTCTTGTTGGACAGGCAGGTAAACAGGTTGGACCACAATTATTGTTTTCATTTGGTATAAGTGGAGCTATTCAGCATACAGCAGCTATTAATGATGCTAAATTTATTGTTGCAATAAATAAAAATCCAAATGCTACAATTATGAAAATGGCAGATGTCGCAATTGTATCAGATGCAAACCAGGTATGTAGCGCATTAATTAAGGCTTTAAAACAAAGAATTCGTGTATAGTTTATAGTATCTATTGCATTAAAAGAGGTTAACTTTATAAGATATTACGTTGATGGTTCAATGGATATATCAGGTAATGGGCTTAGCTGGGAAACCGCATTTAAAACTATTCATGAAGCAGTCAATAAAGCAGGTTGTCTTGTTGAAATTTTTATCAAACAAGGTCATTATGTAATCCAAGAACCTATTATTTTACAAGCCATTCAAACTAATATATTTATGGCGGTTTTATTGGAAATGAACATCATTGTGTTGATCGTACTCAAAATATAATCACAACAATTGATGGCCAAAATTTGAATCAGTGTTTTATTGTTGAACATGAAAAAAACATGCAACTTGATAGACTGACAATCAACAATGGAAAATGCGATAATTATTATTTCGAATGGGATCCCCAAAAAGCCGCAATAAATCTTAAAAAACATAGAGTAAAATTCGAGAAAGCTGCAACTATATTTAAAGACCGAACAGTTATTCATCAACAAAGTGGAGAAGGAATTTCCCAGGCTTTAATATATATTCATTCAATAACACAAGACATAAGTCAATCCACTCAAACCAATGAAAATTGTGAATTTAAATTAAAGAACAAAAAATCAGGTTTTGGACAGGAATCTACATTTGAACTTGTTTTTAATTATAGATTAAAAACCAATTATTGGAGTTTTCCAATCTATATATTATTATTTTTAGAAAAATACAAAACAAAACTATTTTAAAGAAAAGAGATACGTCCATAACAAATTGAATTATTTATTGATTTATTTTTTTAATATTTTGGCACGACAAATGCTATTATAAGATATTGTCTTTTTGAAAAGTTAGAAAAATTGAATGTTTCGAAAACGAGCTTATTGGAAATAATAATAAGAACAGAATTACATATTATAATCAAATGGGCAAATGGGGTTCCTTTAACGAATTTTAAAACAGACCTACTTTACTCCTCGCCTATTTATGGTGAATGCAGAGATTTTAAATCTTTAGATGATCAATAATATCGTCTTTCAGATCACGAATCTCGGTTACAGGTTCAAAACCTGCCATCTTCAACAAAGTTTTTTGGGGCATAAGAGGTTCCTTATTAATTATATAACTACCTCTCGCCCCTTAAAATTTAGAAATGAGAATTTCCATGATTGATGCAACACTACGATTGTTTAATGCAGTTCAGGTCGATTTCAAACAAGAGTTTGAAATCCCTCAATTTATTTTTGAAAGAACCATTAAACATGGTTATCTTATAGACCCATCAATTTTGCCTGACAGAGATATATTGCGTGCAATTGAGAGAGTGGTTGGCATATCCGGCGAAAAAGCAAATGCTGCTTTTCATAAATCATGGTCAGTGATACAGAACAAATCCATGGAATCGTTAATCACTCATCAGATAATCCATTATATAACAACTTATGGATTCAAGGAGCTTGGTATCTATAGTGAAGATACTGTTTATATTCCTCATGAAATTTTGGATTTCCCTGATATTAAAGATGACATTCCATTAATCGCGATAAAAGCAATGAATAGAGATGAAATTCTTGAAAGAATTATAAGTTTAGGCTCAGGTATCGCCATTGCTAAAGAAACACTGTATGATATCATGTCTATCATCAGTTTTAATAAATATGATGTTTCTTTAGTTGAGAATATCAGTAATAGAGAATTAATAACCATGCTCCATAGTTATTATTGCATCGCTCCTACTGATCCAATGGGATTTCTTCGTCATTTAATATATCAATTGACTCGAGAATCCCTGCTCATAAAAAATGACGATCTCATAAAAAAAATAAAAAAATCAGATGGCATATTTTTAGACAAGATGCTTAAAGATGCACCGCACAACCTGGCATCCATTTTTTTTCGTTTTAAACCATTGTTTTTGGCTATGAAATCAATTTCCAGGAATAAAACATTTTTTAACCAATTGCGAAAGAAAGCCAACAAACTACATATTCCCATGTCAGAAGACTATATGAACAGTATTACGTCTCAAATAAAACTTAATAAGCTGGATATAGAGTTATTTGCCGAAAAATTAAAAAATACAAGTATTTATCGTAAAGTAAGGCTATCTTATAATCTTAATTATCGCTTGAATTCAGAAAATTCAATTGTATATCGTATTCGCAACGGCAAAGGATGGGCTACTCATTTCAATTGGGGTAAAGAACTGGAAGCAAAAACCCAACAAGCCCTGAACATAATATTAGCATCCATTGCAGATGACATCCGAGAAAAGGTTAATGGTAAAACAATTTTTATTCCAGCAAATGTTCACTACGCTTTACCATCTTCTGAAAAACAATTTATCGGGCACATACCAATAGGTAGCTGGATTTCAGTGCCAAATGACCTGATTGTTGGGATTCATTGGACAAATACGAAAATGGGAAGTACAGATCTGGATCTGTCTTTAATTGGAGAACAGAGCAAAATCGGATGGGATTCAGAATACAAATCTGAAGAGGGTAACATTCTTTTTTCTGGCGACGTAACAGACGCTCCTCTACCGCATGGGGCATCGGAGCTTTTTTACATTAAAGAAGGACTTCCTGAACCCCAAATAATAATGGTTAACAATTATAATTATGAACCCGAAGATCCAGTAAATTATAAAATTATAGCAGCACATAAAAATGCCAAAAATTTTGATAAAAATTACATGGTTAATGTGAAGAATATAGTTTTTAGCGCTAATATGACAATATCAGAAGAGGAAAATGTATTAGGGTTAATCATAAATATCAATGATGAAAATAGAATATATTTTGCCAACGTCAGCGTAAACGATTCAATAACCTCGTCCAGAAATTTGCACACTATGCATGCAAGAAGATATTTGATCGCTACCACTATCAATTCAATAAGTTTAAGTAAAATCTTCAAGATAGCTGGAGCAACTGTTGTTCACAAAACTCCTGATGAAGGTGAATTTTGGGATTTATCACCTGAAAAGCTCACTAAAAATACATTTATAGATCTTTTCAACTCAATTTAGATCAAAACAACAACACCTTCCATTTTCAACAAAAAATCAGGTTTTGAACATTCCCACCAAACTTCGGTATTTATGCGATATAGTATTTAGATGATCAATTGATTCATTTATTTTTTTTATGGTTTGCTTATTATGTTCTGCGGCT
>Ga0272440_1001734_pt1 | contig 17536 bp, 14 predicted proteins | sample SSMMMBAug17_FD_192440 | JGI IMG/M metagenome (GOLD analysis project Ga0272440, IMG submission 192440) | Marine sediment archaeal communities from Little Sippewissett salt marsh, Falmouth, MA, United States - SSM-MMB-Aug17 | ecosystem: Environmental > Aquatic > Marine > Wetlands > Sediment ... | reverse complement strand
TCCATTCAACTTCAAGCGGGGATGCCACAACCCCATCCAGCCCTGCTTTTTTTGAAAGTTGAGCCAACTCGCAAACTTTTGTTTTGATTGTGCCAGGCCAATGAAGTTCATGAGTTAAGGTATCTTGAGTCATGCTGGTCAGGATGGTCACGCCCAGTATATCCGGTATTGGCCTGTTCTCCTTGTAAGCGATTTCTTTTGCACCTTCAACCGCCTGTTGCATCATTGCCAGTCCACCACTTGCATGGACATTGATCATATTTACATTCATGCGAACCGAAGCAATCACTGCATTTTTTACAGTGTTGGGAATATCATAAAATTTTAGATCCAAAAAAATCTTTACGCCTTTCGCACGAATTTGATTTACTAAACTTGGGCCATATTGATAAAATAGTTGCATTCCCACTTTGAAAAAGCCGACATGATCTTTTAAGGAATCTACTAAATTAAGCGCTGTTTCTTCATGAGGCACATCCAGGGCAATACATATTGCTTCTTTTTGGTGTCTTTTTTTCATGAATCCTCCATTCAGCGTTTAGCCTTAAATATGAAAATTAATAATTTTGTTTAAGATCGTTTTTATTAAACACACTTCAAGTCCCTTTGGGACGACACAGGAATAGCCTGGAGTTTCAACTCCAGGCGGGCGAACATGTAAGGCGGTCGCCCTTAACCTGACGGCTATGGGCTTTAGCCCTACGCTGTTCTTGGCTTTGCCGGAATCGTTCATTTATTGGACTAAAATTTTTCCCCTAATTTGTACATGCGCCCGCTTAAATATTGGTTAATCTTTACCCAGGGCGTTGCCCTGGGCTGGTATGTTGCCGCCCTTTCAGGGCTAAGAAAAAAAATGTATATCCGAGGCGGACGAACTTTGCAAGGCGGTTAAAATTTTTTACCCCATGCGTTTGAGCTTTTATATACCCGAAAACTTATGATTACCTAATTCTCCTGAATTCATTGACATATTGCCGATTTCTGATGCTCCTCGCAAAAGACTTCCTTTATCACCTTGAATTCAGCTTTTAACCTTTGATTTTCTTTTTGTAACAGTTTGATTTCCTTATCCTTTTCAGCTTTAATTTCCTTAATGGCTTCAAGAACATAGGCATTAAAACTGTAAGAAAACTGAAGTGTTTTTATTTTTTCGTTTTTGGGAATGAGCTTTTTGTCTTTTCCTCTGGGCGTGTCATCTGCAACCCAATTTGGAAAAATTTTCTCAACATCCTGTGCAACAAAACCAAATCTGACACCTGTTTGTTTTCCATGTTCATCAGGGTGAATCCATTCATAAGCAATACCTTTTAATTGAGATAACTTTTTAAACGCACCTCTTATGGGTTTAATATTTTTTTTCAACCGCTTATCAGAAATTGTTGCCCATGATCCGGTTGAATTGGCAGCATTTCCATTACAATAGAGTTGATATGCAGAGCTATATTGACTCCCTAAACCAAAATGTTGTCCATCATTGGTCATAAATAAGGAGCTTCCAGCAGTATGAATTTTGGCATAATTGTCGCAAATACTGAAATATAATTTTTGGGTCGTTGTTGTATTTCCCATGACAACAAAACTATTCCACTGATTGCCACTAAAATTTGTAGTCCCTGTAAATGTTGGGCTAATGGAAGATAGCTTTGAATTTAATTGCGTTTGGATGGCACTGGTCACACCATTCAAGTATCCAATTTCATTGATTGACACATCGGTCGCACCTTCAATAATAAGATCGTCTAATGCGGAGTATCTGTCAGTAGATATATTTCCAGTAAGGCTTGATGCAGGAACTGAGTCAAGCATTACGTTTTCCCATCTGAAAGATCCATTACCATTTGAAATAAGCGATTGTCCACTTGTGCCAGAGGTCAATGCACCGCTTGAACCTGCGAGTTTTTCTGTGGTTACCGCACTATTTGATAGTTTTGTTGACGTTACAGCATTATCAGCCAGTTTTGATGATGTTATGGCATCATCTGCGACACTCAAGGCCAATCCAGATCTTAGTACACTGCCAATCTCTTGTCTTGGCTCCATTTCTGGATCTCCACCAACAGCAAAACCAATAAATCTGGCCTGCTCATTTACAGAAAAAGCAATCGGATTTGATATTGATTTTCCTAACATTAAATTAAACTCCCCAGCAATGACTGTCACTGGTAAAGATTCTGACCACATGCAACTGTTTTGATTATCATATATATTTAATGTCATATTGAGTGTTGAACTGATAGGTTCGCCATTGGCATTTTCAAGCCTGCCTTGAAAAGTAAACGTGTTCAAGGAGTCTGCTGAGAAGGCGAGACCTGTTAGATTGATCAATACAATAAAAGGAACTAAAAAAATGATATTTATTCTTCTTGTTTTCATCAATCCCCCATTTCTTTTGAATCAAGATATGTGCAATTGTCGATTATTGAAAACGACTATCTGAGCGTTTCTCGCGAACTTCACGTTCACTGGCTGTTAACCATCCTGATTTACTTTCACCAACACTGTCGAATGTGGCAACATATGGTTTGATATCCAACAAAGGTGTTTTGTCTAAAATATCAATATCAGTAAGAATGAGCTTGTTTTTATGGATGCTTTTTATCCGAACAATAGAAAGTCCTATATGATTCGGGCGCAGCGGTGATCTTGTTGCAAAAACCCCTCTTGTTTGTTTATCCATAAATGGTTTTACCATTAATTCTGTGCGCATTGCTTTATGAAAGAAATAAATGAGATAAATATGGCTAAAACCTTCCAGATCTTGCAGTCCCTCAGCATATTCCTCATTAACGACAGCATATCCTTCAATACCAACAGCCCCTTTTGGTTGAATGGGCATGTTGTCAATGGATTTATGGGGTGAATGGATCATGCCAATTGGTTTTATATTTTGCATTTTTTACTCCTACCAATGCAGCAAAGTAGCTGCCCAGGTGAAACCCGCACCAAATCCACACAAAAGAACCAGATCATTTTCTTTCAACTTTCCTTGACGAAGGGCTTCACACATACAAATTGGAATAGTTGCTGCTGTTGTGTTTCCTGTCCATTGAATTGTATTGACCATTTTTTCCTCAGGAATTTTAAGCATAGATGCGGTCATCTGATTAATTCGAAGGTTTGCCTGATGAAACAAAACAACATCAATATCATCAACTGTTTTGCCTGTTTTATTCAAGACCTCTTTAGACACTTCAACCATTCGTCGGGTTGCGTGCTTAAACACAGTGCGTCCATTCATCTTAGGGTATTGACATCCAACATCCAGATCCTCATGAGATATAAAAAAATCATAGGCATTACATGGATACTCAAGCCAAAGAGCGTCGGCATGTTTCCCCTGGGAATACATTGCATGTCCTAAGATTCCCAGATGTTCATTTGTTGATGGCCCAACCACAGCAGCGCCAGCACCATCACCAAAAAGGACTGTAACAGCCCGACCATCTTTACTAAAATCAAGGCCTCTAGAATGAACCTCAGCACCAACAACAAGAATATGCTTATACATTCCACTTTTGATTAAACTGTCGGCCATTGCCAGGCTATACAAAAATCCTGTGCATTGATTGCGAACATCAAGAGCGCCTACTGGCCGGTCTCCAAACAATTTGTCCTGAAGAAAACACCCATTACCCGGAAAATAATGATCAGGACTCAGCGTGGCAAATATGATGAAATCAATATCATCAACGCTGAGATTGGCATTTTTAAGCGCCTCTTTTGATGCTTCAAATGCCATATCTGTACCGCTTTCATTTGTGACATAATGCCTGGATTGTATGCCAGTCCTTTGCTGGATCCATTCATCCGATGTTTCCAATGATTTAATTTGTTCCAATTCTGTATTTGGAACCGCTCGTGATGGCAAATATTTGCCAACACCCAAAATTCGTGATGTTTGTGTCATTTGATTGTTCCTTTTATTCTGTGATTTTAATAAATGGTTTTAAATATTGGGCCAACATTTTGAGAAAAATGCCTTTCGGCTGTTTTTTGAAATATAGCTTATGATTCTTCAAATTTCAACAGATTTAAAGAAGGCATTTCAGAATAAAGTTGATTTTTTTCTGGCATATCTGTAAAATATTTTCATCTTTAAAAAATAAATAGGAGGTTTCGCTGAAATGAATACAAAAATCGATTGGGAGCCAATCATACGACGCATGGAGTTATTACTGCGTTTAAAATCTTTTCCAGTAGGTTTCAAAATGTTACCTCACAAGGAAGCGCTATCAGAAATTCCTTATTTGCGACGTCCATCGCATAAGGTAACTTTATGTCAACTGATTTCACAGGTGCGCAATGCAGATTGGACAGTGGGCGCGGATGTTGATGATTTTATCGGACCCATCTGCCCATCAATAATAGGATTGTGTAAATCTCCAAAAGAATGTTCAGATGGTACATTTCGAAGTATTGTTTGGACTCAAACCAAGAAAGATGCCCAAAAATTTGAATCATCCATTGCACGTTTGCCATTGAATACATATGAGGCTGTTGTAATGGCCCCTTTGGTGTATAATCCATTTGATCCGGATATTGTTTTGATCTATGCCAACCCGGCACAAATGATGCTTTTAATCAATGCATTACAATTTACGAACTATGAAACCATGCAGTTTTTTTGCGTGGGAGAGTCCTCATGTTCTGATGCCATTGCACGATGCTATTTAAATCAAAAGCCATCATTGACAATTCCATGTTATGGTGAACGTCGTTATGGTCATGCTTCTGATGAAGATCTTGTTATGGCCATTCCTGCAAATGATATGCAGCGCGCCTTAAATGGGCTTGAAATTTTATATCGTCGCGGTATTCGATATCCAATAAGCACAGCAGGTGCAGAGTTAGATCTCACAACAGCATTTCCTGGCGCATACAGTGGTATTGAACAAATTCAGGCTGTTCGCGGCAATGATAGACGATTGCTTCTGGGGGTAACTGGAACAATCGCATCTGGAAAAACAACTGTTGCTGAAATGCTGGCAGCACATGGTGCATATACAATTGATTTTGACCAAATATCACGTCAGGTGGTTGCCCCGGGCCAACTGGCATACAATCAAATTGTAGATTATTTCGGAAAACAGGTGCTTCAAGCGGATGACACTCTGGATCGACAAAAATTGTCAGACATTGTTTTTTGCGATCTGGAAAAACGAAAAAAATTAGAAAGCTTTACGCATCCGCAAATTGCATTGAATTTTATTGCCCAGGTCGAAGAAATAACCAAAAAAGATCCTGATGCCATTATTCAGGTGGTTGTTCCGCTTATGATTGAATTAAATTTACAATATTTGTTTCATAAACTGCTTGTTGTTTATATCCCTCAGGAAGCCTTGACTGAAAGACTCATGAAACGAAATGGTATTACTCAGGAAGAAGCGCTTCGAATGATTAACACCCAACTTTCAATGGAAGAAAAAAAGGGATACGCGGATTATATCATTGATAATGGAAATGATCTGGCATCAACGCAAAAACAGGTGGATGAATTGTGGGAAAAATTGGTGGCCATTCAGGCCTCAGCTTAAAAAAGGATACAATTATGAAAAATTTTTTCACAGGACTTCAAAATAGTCTGTCAATCATGATGAATTCCAGGAATCAATATCGAAAGCTCCAGCAGCATTTGGATCAACAGGCAGTAGGGTTTCCATCAACATTTAATGGCGTTGAGCTTGATTTATTAAAAGAAATGTTTACAATAGATGAAGCGGCGGCGGCTTTATATCTTAATTATCGTTTTGAGGAATTCAGCACTATTTTTGAGCGCGCAAAACCGCATGGTTATTCTGAGCAGACCTTACAAGATTTATTGGATGCCATGGAAAAAAAAGGCGCCATATTTGTACGACGTGATCCGGATGGCACTGTTTACTATGCATTGCATCCTTATGTCATTGGTATGTTCGAAATGCAATTGAAACGCCTGACACCGGCGCTGTATCTGAAAACAAGAGCATATATGCTTCAAAAATTTGCATTCGAATACCTGTCATCAGAAATTCTTCAAATGCGCGTTATTCCTGTTCATAAAAGTATATCTGCAATCCAAAACATTGCAACATATGATCAAATCAGAGAACTTGTAGAACAGGCAAAAGATAAAATTGGTCTTGCTGAATGTATTTGCAGAAAAGGAAAGGATTCAATTGGCCAACCTTGTAAGGCTACCGATAGACGTGAAATATGTATTGGATTTAGAGATTACCATGATTCCTATGTACGTCATAATTGGGGGCGTACAATATCAAAGGAAGAAGCCTTTGATATTCTGGACATGAATGAAAAGGATGGGCTGGTGTTGATGCCATCAAACATGCAAGAACCCAATTTTGTATGCTCTTGTTGTGATTGTTGTTGTGGTATTTTAGAAATTCTGAACATGCTGCCATCACCTTCCGAAAAAGTGTGTAATAACTATGAATCTGATCTTAATCCTGAATTATGTAAGGGATGCGGTTTATGTTTGACAAAATGCCCGACTCAAGCAATCGAGAGCAAAGGAAAATATGCCATTGCAATCAATTTAAAACGTTGCATTGGGTGTGGACTATGTGCTGCAAGCTGTAAATCAGGCGCGATCCAGATGAAACAAAAAAGTAAGACATTTGTGCCACCAATTGATCACGAAGATTTGTATGATTTTCTCATGGAGCATAAGAAAAATGCAATTGGAAAAATCTACAATCTTTCGAGAACATTTTTAGATATTTAATTGCTAAGGAATACTCGAATAATTCGTTCCTCATTTCGAACAACTGTTTTTCTTGATCTTGATCTGTTTTTTCAGGATCAGGATCAGGATCAGGATTAAGATCAAGAACAGGAAAAATGAGCATCTTATTTTTCAATCATTCCGAAGAACAAAATAATTGGAGATAATAAGTGAAAACAAAACAAGATATTTTAGAAGAAATGTTATCAAAAGACGCCCCTAAATGCCCACATTGTCAGGTAAGTATGAAAATATGGCAGGTTCCTGATTTTGCTTTTGGCGATGGTCTCGGTTGGGGAACCCCATATTTGTTTGTTTGTTTTAATGATGATTGTCCATCCTATCAATCCGGTTGGGACACCATCCGCAGCAATTTTGCGCATAATGCATCCTATAGATGTATGTGTTATCCAGAGGGGAATAATTTTGAATTCATTCCTGTTTTCAGCCCAGAAGGTGGGACAGGGCAATTGGTTAATGAACAGGTTCTTAAAGAACAGGAACAGTTAAAAGAAGCTATCAAGCTGGGCTTTTCAACCCTGGCTGATGCCTATGTGAACAAAGATGCTGAGGCGGTATTATTACTTTTATTCGATACACTTCAACCTGCGCGTGTCAGGCTCAAAGCTGCTGACATGATCGGTGAAATTGGCCGTTCAGAAGATATTGAAAGCCTGGAAAGCAACAAATATGCCAATCAGTTAATTACCGATCAGGTTAAGACATCAATAAAAAAAATTCACAAACGCAATTTTACCCGAGAATGCCCATATTGTGCGGAAATAATCAAAGAACGTGCAAAAGTTTGTAAACATTGCGGAAAAGAGATTGCCGGTATCTAACAGACATGTTAAATATGATGGGGATTGAATTATTCTGACTGACAATAAAAATAGCCAGTTAAAAATTATAAACACTTTAAAGGGTGTCCTTAAACAATTTCCAGAAATTCAAATTGCGACACTTTTTGGCTCTGCTGCCACGAATCGTTTGAATGCCATGAGTGATCTTGATATTGCAGTTGCAGCCGAATCATCATTAACATTTGATCAAAAATATGATCTTATGAAGGCCTTATCTGATGCATTTATGCGTGAAATTGATCTTATAGACTTGCAATCAGTGGCAGGCCCAATTCTTCAGGAAGCCTTATGCACGGGTATTATTATCAAAAAAGATTCGGCAATGTTGTTTTATCTATTGATAAAAAAAATGCTGTTGAACCAGGCGGACATGATGCCGCTTACAAGAATGATTATTATCAATCGCTGTAAAAGGTTTGTTCAAAATGAACACTGATGTCATTTATTATAAACTGGAAATTTTGAAACGTTATGTGGATCGTATTAAGGAAAAAACGCCCCAGAAAAGTATTGCATTCGCACAAAACCTTGACGTTCAGGATATTTTATTGATGAATGTGCAGCGTGCTGTAAAGATGTGTGTCGATATTTCCGCTTATATTCTGGCACATTCCAACATTCCACCGCCCATGACCATGAAAGATGCTTTTTATCAATTGCAAATGCTTGAGATTATCACAAAAGAAACATTTGAAAAAATGCAGCAATGGGTTGGATTTCGGAATATTGCCATACATGAATATGATGATATTAACTGGGAGACTGTATTTTCAATTCTTTCTAATCATATGGATGATTTTAGATTATTTGCAAAAGAAGTCTTTCAATGGCTTGAAACAAAACCTGATAAAGAAAAACTTGTGTATCGATGGTATGGTCTTTTGTGACTAAATATCGGGGTAAGAAGTAGGAAAGACAAACAGAATGACAAATACCAAACTACTTGAAATCCTTGAATCAGTTTCAAAAGGTCAGGTTTCGGTCCAATCTGCGGCTCAAACATTGGGACAATATCGTACCGAAGATATCAATTATGCAAATATTGATCACCATAGAAGTCTTCGAAAAGGCTTTCCTGAAGTTATTTTTGGGGAAGGAAAAACCGCTGACCAGATTATTGGCATTATGGACTGCATGGTCCTCCATGAAAGTATCGTCATTGCAACCCGAGTTGATCAGGAGAAAGCCACGCAAATTATCTCACGTTTTCCATCAGCGGTTTACCATGCTGATGCACGTATGATTGTTCTTGAACAATCAGCATTGCCAAAAAAAGGAAGGGGAATTATTCGGGTGATCTCGGCAGGCACATCTGATATACCGGTTGCCAGGGAAGCTTACTTGACTGCGGATGCGATGGGAAATAATGTTGAATCCCTTTTTGATGTTGGTGTTGCAGGCATTCATCGGTTGTTCTGCCATTTGGATAAAATTCAGTCGGCATCAGTACTTATTGTCGTAGCAGGTATGGAAGGGGCGTTGCCCAGTGTTGTGGCTGGGCTGGTATCAAAACCAGTTATTGCTGTTCCCACAAGTGTGGGATATGGCACCAGTTTCAATGGCATATCTGCTTTATTGGGAATGCTTAATAGTTGCAGTTCTAATGTTTCAGTCGTCAATATTGATAATGGATTTGGTGCGGGCTATGTGGCATCATGCATTAATCGAAACTAAGGAACTTATTTTCAGAGAATTCCTAAGTAAAGTCAAATGACGAGGAATTATGATACAACATGATAAAAAAATTAAACAAATTGGCTTCTTTTTTCTTTATCTGTCAGTGTTATTACTGATACATCCAGTTTATAGCCTGGCTTTAGAAAAACGAATTGGAATTTTGGTTGATGGTGACTATTGGTTTAATGAAATCATTCATCCAATTCAGGAAGAATTGGATATATTAAATCAAGATCAATTCGAAATTATTTATCCAAAAGAATCCAGGCTGAATGGTAATTACCAGGTAGATCAAATTCAATCTTATGCACGTGATTTCATATCCAATCATAGACTTGATGCCATTTTAACATTGGGAACCGAATCTGCTAAAGCTTTTGCTTACATGAATCCATTAACAGTACCGGTAGTCAGTATTAATGTTGATTTTCCCATTGATATCGGATTGCTTGAACGTCAAACGCTACAGCCAAGAAATCCCAATTGGACATCTCTTTACGATCCCACTATAGAGCTGTCCGCTCTGTCATTTATTTTGAAACTAAAACCTTTTAAAAAAATGACCTATCTGTGTCCGCATTTTTCTTGCGCGAATAATCGTAATCAACCAAAAGGAATTGCAGATATTATCCGTGCATTTGGTAAAAATTCGCCTCAACTTGACATTGAAGTTGTTGAAATTACAAAAGACAATTATTCGGACAAAATCATGGCCTTACAAACCGATATGGTATTTGTTCCAAACCTGTATGCATTTACTGATGACCAATGCAAAGATATTTTTAAGCAGCTCATCCAAAAAAAAATATTGTCCATTACCCAGGAAGGCATGCATGGTGTTAAACATGGTGCTGTTGCAGCAGTAAATAATTTTGATTTCAAGCGTATTGCCAGAAAAACAGCACTTCACCTTTACAATATCCTCATCGGCATGAAACCTTCAGAACTGGTTGTTACTGATAACTGGAAAGTAGAATTAATATTTAATCAACAGACCGCCCGAGAAATTGGATATGACATTCCTTTAGAATTTCTTTATGATGCCATTGTCATAGGAACATCTGAAGATAGAATGCAGATCACCATGAAAGATGCAGTAGAAATTGCTTTTAAGCAGAATCCAGACTTAAAATTAAAGGGTTGGGATCTCAAACAAAGTGCGCTCAATTTTGACATCGCAAAGCGGGGATATTATCCCCAACTTGGCTCAAATATTTCCTATACGCAATTGGATAAAACACGTGCCAATATTCAGCCCAGTCCTGAAAAACAATCACGATTTGAATTATCTATGTTTCAAAATATCTACAATCGTGAATTAAGTAAAACAATTGAAGTCGCTCGCCTGGATGAATCCGCTGCAAAGCAGGAAATTTCTGTTACAAAACAAGATTTAATGCTTCATGTGATCATGGCATACATTGATTATATGCTGGCTGAGGATAATGTAAGAGACAGGCGTGAACAATTGCGCATACTTCGAAAGCATCTGGATATTGTTTTATTGCGGCATAATCTGGAAAGTGCTGGCAGAAGTGATGTACTTCGTATGGAAATACAATATAATCAAGGACGAATGGAGCTGGTGCAGGCAATACGTGACATGGATATTGCCCGAGCAGAATTGATTTATGTATTGAATCTTCCCAAAGAAACCGAATTTGAAATGACTGATCGGGAAGATTTTAATGAAACAAATTTTAGAAAAAGAACCATTGTTTTTGATATTTACTACCAGACCCAGGGGAAATTAAAAATATTCCGAGACTTTTTAATAAAAAAGGCTTATGCCCATTCAGTCAATTTAAAACTTCTAGAAACAAGACTGGAGCAAGCGCGTCAGAATCGTGAACGTATGTTCGCCAAGTTTTGGCCCACCTTAGATTTGAGCTTTCAATGGTTCAGGCAATTTACTGATGATCACCGGGACATGCGTCCGACACCTTATATTTTTGAATCCTTTCACAACACAGAAGAAGAACTGGCTGCTATTGCCGCTTTTAAAGCCAGAGAGATCAATATGCAAGAGGCTTATTATGATGATGCCAATCTGACTGGTTGGAATTCCCAAATAAAGCTATCATGGCCCATTTTTTCCGGCGGCGCACGTTTTTCTGAATTACGCAAAGCAGAAACAGAAATCAGTGAGGTGAAAACAGCCATTGAAAAAATGAAATCAGAATTGGCACGATCTATCCGAACAACGTATTTTGACCATTATACTTTAAGAAATAATACGCAAATTGCGATCAAAGATGCTGATCTGGCCAGAGAAAACCTGGCATTGGCCGAAACTGCATATTTGAATGGCAGTATTGCAACAATCGATATGCTTGATATTCAATCAAGTTTAATATTAAGTGAAATTAATGCCACACTTCATCGATATAAATTTATGCAGTCTGTTGCACGATTACTTCACTTGATCAGCCATGTTGACGCTTTTTTGGAATCGATGGAAAACCCATATAATGTCGGATTAATAAAAGAATTGGAAGCATTTTTTCAACAAAACGTTGATAAGGAAGACCCGAATAATTAGTTCCTCGTTTTTTTCGCATAGGTCTACAAGCATGCTACGTCTCTACACGACCTTTCTAAAAGTTCGATCAGATGAAAAGAGGAATATTATCTTATATCAGGAAGGAAAAACATTGTTTATGAATTACAAAAAACAATTAATGGTCATACTGACAACATTATTAATGACAGGGTTGATATCCTGCAAACAGCAAGAAGAAAGTCAACCTAAAGAAGTTGTACGCCCTGTAAAAGTTCAAAGAATTAAAACAGGTGCAAAGACTTATGAAGAAAGTGCTTTTAGCGGCGTTGCAGCAGGAATCAGTGAATCTGTGTTAAGCTTTCGTGTTCCAGGTGTGATTAAGGCACTTTCTGCCCGAGTTGGGCAGCGCGTAAAAGCAAATGAGATTGTCGCACGCTTGGATGATCGGGATTATCGCCTGAATATGGAAGCCATCAAAAATCAATTGACTGCAACAGAAGCCCAATTAGATCAGTTACGAAAAGGCGGACGTTCTGAGGATATATTGAGCCTTGAAGGCCGTATTCGTGCATTGCAGACAACTGTTAAAACTGCAAATACTGAATATCAACGTGTTCAAAATTTATATGCAGCAGATGCAGCTTCAAAAAGTCAATTGGATCAAATCCGCACCCAATATGAGCAATCAAGGGCTGAATTAGAATCCACACGTCAGGAACTGGCAAAAGCAAAAACAGGAGGAAGAGAAGAAGAGATTCGTGCAGCGCGCGCCAATATTCGTTCTATCCGGTCCAATCTGGCACAAACAAAGGCAGCTCTTGAAGATACTGTTATGAAAATTCCATTCAATGGGATAATCTCGCAAAAGCATACCTCAAATTTCCAACAAGTGTCTGCTGGAATGCCCATATACTCTTTGGTAGATATATCGCGTATTGAAATTCAAATAAGTGTACCCGAACGTATGATCTCTTCAATAAATGCAGGACGTCAGGTAAGCATGAAATTTCTGAACTTTCCTGATAGAAAAATTACAGGTGTGATCTCAAAAGTGGGCGTCACTGCTGATCGTCAAACGTTGACCTATCCTGTTTTTGTGGAAGTTGTCAATCCTGAAAGAGAAATTTTGCCGGGTATGACCGCGAATATTTTCCTTCACTCCTCAAACGCAAATACAGGCTTTCCAATTATTCCAATTCATTCCATATTGGAAGATAAAATAACAAATGGTCATTTTGTTTGGATTGTTGATGAAACAAAACAAATCGCAAAGCGGCGTGAAATATCCCTGGGGCGAATACTCAATGAAGCCATTGAAGTTTTATCTGGACTGAAAGAAGGCGAACTGGTCATCACAGGTGGAATGTCTCGGATTCGGTCAGGTATGAAAATTCGGATTCTTCAATAAGAGAGTAAATCAATGACACACTATTCCCTAAAAAACAAAGGCGTCATTCTATTTTTTTATAGTCTGATCATTTTATTGGGTGTAACCGCCATTCAAAAAATTGCCAAAGAAGAATTTCCTGAATTTCCAAAGTGGCAGGCGGTAATCATAACACATATGCCGGGGGCATCCCCCCTGAAAATGGAGGAATTGGTTACCAATAAGATTGAAGAAAAATTATTGGAAATCGGCGATTTAAAGGAAATCAAATCTGTTTCTCAAACCGGTGTATCATATGTTTTTCCTGTTATTGCAGAACATATTGAAAGTACAAAAAATATCTGGGATAAAGTGCGTGAAAAAATCAATGATTTACGCGGTAAACTTCCAACCGGTTGTAGTCAACCCTGGTTAAACAATGATCTCGGTGCAGTGAAGTCTTTTGTTGTTGCGGTTACTGGAGAGGGATTCAGTAACAAAGAATTGGTTGAGATTGCTGATGATTTAAAAAAGGATTTTAACCAGCTTCAGTACGTTGTTCGCGTGGATGTTATTGGCGAGGTAAACGAACGAATTGATATTGAATTTTCACAGGCAAAACTCAGTGAACTGGGTATTTCCCCTGAAATGATCGCAGCAACGCTGATTCAACAAAATATTCTGGCTCCTGGCGGGGATATTCGTGTGGGACCTCAAAGCATACGTTTGGAGCCGACAGGTGAATTTCAAACCCTTGATGATATTAGAAAAACAGTCATTACCATTCCCGGGCATTCCCATATCTTTTTTTTAAAAGATGTTGCTGAAGTCAGCCGCACATATGAAAATCCCGCAAATATGCAAATGCGCTATATGGGCCAGGATGCAGTGGGTATTGTTGTTGAAATGGAAACAGGCGGACAAATTCTGGATCTCGGGGAATCGGTCAAATCGCTGTTAAAACGCAAGCAAAATGAAATGTTTATTGGGGTTGATTTGCATATGGTCAATTATCAACCCAAATGGGTACTCAGGAATATCAAGCAATTTGTAAACAATCTATGGCAGGCAGTTCTGATTGTATTGGTGATCATGTTTTTATTGTTAGGATGGCGAGAAGCTTTAATTATCAGTGTGCTGATTCCTGTCTCTTTTTTAATTACCATCATTGTACTGGATGCAATCAGTATTCCGATCCATCAGATATCATTGGTGTCATTGATCATTGCATTGGGAATGCTTGTGGATAATGGCATTGTGATGACTGAATCTATTTCCGCCTATATTCGTAATGGTTTGGATCGTATGGAAGCTGCAATTCGTTCTGCAAAAGAGCTATCCATCCCGCTTTTGACCGCAACAGGAACGACTGTTGCAGCCTTTTTGCCCATTGCACTGGCGAAATCCGGTGTCGGAATTTTTTGTAGAACCATTACTTTTGGCGTTGGCATTGTACTGTTGTCATCATTTTTTGTGTCCATGACCCTGGTGCCGATCCTTTGCACAATGTTATTAAAACCAGAGTTAACAAAAGAACAGTCAAAAAAAACCCCTTCTTTCTTTGCACGAAATTATAGCCTGGGAATGCGCAAATGCTTAACGTATAAATATGTAACTTTGGGAACATGTATTATCCTGTTCCTTCTTGTAATGACCATTGTCGCGCCTCGTGTACGAAAATTGTTTTTTCCGCCATCAGACAGGGCGCAATTTTTAATTGATTTTTATTTGCCAGAAGGCTCAGATTATCGTGAAACCAGAGATCAAGCCTTAATTGTTGAAAAATATTTACTTCAAAATTATTCAAATGAAATACGCAATATGGCGCTTTACATTGGAGAACAAGGGCCGCGTTTTCAAAGTGGCGTCAGTGGGGAACAACGTACCGCAAATTATGCTCAGTTTGCTGTGAACAATCATTCTTTTGAGCAAACCCAAAAAATGGTGGATGCGCTTTCAGACTATTTTAGAAATAATTTTACCGATGCAATCGGTATTGTAAAATACCTGGAATCCGGTCCCCCGGTTGGCGCACCGATTCAAGTTCGTGTACATGGAAAAGAATTAAAAAAATTATATGCCTATGCCGACCAGATACAAACGATTTGCGAGTCCATTAATGGCCTGCGTGATATACGAGATGATTGGGGATTGAAAATTCCCAAGCTGTCCATTTCAATAAATCAAGACCAGGCACGTCGTGTGGGTGTGAGTACAGCATCCATTGCACAGGCATTTCAACGCGCACTTACAGGTGAGGTGGTCACATTTTTTAGAGAAGGTGATACTTCAATACCAATTATTGGCCGACTGAAAGAACAAGAAAGAAACACGATTGATCGTATTCAAGACATCAACTTAATGACTGCACGCGGCACAACAGTTCCAATGGCTCAGGTGGCAAATCTGCAACTAAAATGGGAAGCGGGAAAAATCAGACATCGTGATTTACACCGCACAATAACAGTTCAAGCCTATAATGCAGAAGGACATAACATAGAAGCACTGTTAAAAAAAATACAGGAACAATTATCTGATATTCATTTTGAATCAGGATATGGCATCACCTATGGCGGTGAAAGTGAAGGTGCTGAGACTGCCCAAAAAAGCATCAATGAACAAATTCCTATTTCTCTGGCTGTTCTTGTTATGATTCTGGTGGCTCAATTCTCAAATGTTCGAAAAATGATGATCATTCTAATGACCATTCCATTGGCCTTTATTGGCGTATTTAGCGGGCTTTGGCTGACTGGCATGGCGATGGGATTTATGGCATTTCTGGGAGTGATTAGTCTGGCTGGTATTGTTGTCAATAATGCAATATTGTTGATAGAACAAATTGATGTAGAACTGAACAATGGCACATCAAAAATAGATGCCATTATTTTTTCCGGCCAGCGTCGGGCTTTTCCAATTATTCTGACAACACTGACAACATTAAGCGGACTTATGCCGCTGTCTATGAGCGGCGATTTTTGGGGCCCAATGGCTGTTACCATTATGAGCGGTCTTCTGGTTTCAACCATTTTGACACTGGTGATTATTCCGACTTTGTATGCTATTCTTTTTGATAATTCATGGGATTTGGTTGATGGTGGTTGATGGGGTCGGTCCGACCCCAAGCACAAGCTCAGCCTGTAGTCCTTTAATCGAATTGTCCTTTTCTAATTTCATCCATTTTCGTAAAGCATCTTCAGCCGCTTTAAAATTTTTATTCATAATTGCATCTTTGCCGCTTTTGAGTAAATCAACATTTTCAGTTAAGTTTTTGTACCGATATGAGATTGATAGATACAGTATCCGACGCATCGTTGGAAACAATTCCTGAATAACATGCACCAGTAAATCATCTTTGCATCCAGAAAGACATGATACGCCAAACTTTATCACTGAATGATAAAAGCCATCAATGTCATTTTCTTTTGCTGCGATTAAGGCTTGTTCAGTCGCAATCTCTGCTTGTTTCAGAGACGCTGCATCATAATGCGCGATGCACTTTTTTCCAACCAATACCAATAATTCGCTCAAAATTTCATATAATGACTCAATATGAGATTCGATCAATTCTGAAACATAAGCCCCCTTCCTTGGAATGAGCTTTACAAGCATGTTTCTTTCAAGAATGCGTAAGGATTCTCGAATCGGGCTCTGGCTAACATTCAGTTCTTTGGCTATTTTTGACTCTACAATTTTATCCCCGGGTTTGTATTCCATTTTTATGATTTTTTCTCTTATCTGCTCTGCAACAATATCAGATAGATTGGATGAATTGATTAATCCCATTTTATCTCCTTTTACAGTTTTTGGCTGTAATAATATTTTTTTATTAGAAATTCTTAACGCACTTTTCTGAATCGCCTGAATTGTTTTGTGAAGTTGACATTTTTTACCTTTTTTTAAAAAATTATTAAAAACTTGTTGTATAAATCTTAACATTATTGTATGTATTCAAAATAAACAAAAGTCAAGGGGAAATGTTGATAACACCTTATTTTAAATATTGTATTACTAATATTTTCAAAATCACGAATAGTTTTATTTCAGTAAGTAATTACGTATCGTGACGCTCTTACAGCCACGTAAAGTATGTGGAGCATAATTAATCATTTATTGGCCAAATCATGGATTACGATATCTTTTAAATAAGGATTAATAATTGAATGAAAAACTTACAAAAACTAAATCTGCGGCAATGATATTCGATCAGGATATATTAATGTTGACAAATTTGGAAACCCGCCATTCAAATTTGATTTAGAGACCTTTCCTTGGCCATGGTAAACAAATATCATTCGTGAAATATTGCTCATTCATACATTGGAACATTTAGGAGAAACGACAGATATCTATTTTAACATCATAAAAGAAATGTATCGGGTTTGCGTTAATGGTGCATCCCTTATTAT
>Ga0272440_1001733_pt1 | contig 17538 bp, 4 predicted proteins | sample SSMMMBAug17_FD_192440 | JGI IMG/M metagenome (GOLD analysis project Ga0272440, IMG submission 192440) | Marine sediment archaeal communities from Little Sippewissett salt marsh, Falmouth, MA, United States - SSM-MMB-Aug17 | ecosystem: Environmental > Aquatic > Marine > Wetlands > Sediment ... | reverse complement strand
TTTACCAAAGTAGAATTAATCTATCATTTTTTTAAATTTTGCAATTTTATTAATATATTTATTATTTAATTGCGAGGCTTTAATAATGGCATTATATGCCTTATCATAAGACTTTAATTTAAAAAGTATCTCAGCCATTGAATCCCAATAATCAGCATCATCTGGTCTAAAAATTATTGCTGCTTGAATTAAAACTAATGATTCTTGTAATTTTTTATCGTCATTTTCAAACCAGAGCCATGCAAGTTCATTTAATGGGTCAGATACTTGCTCCAGTGCATTTTTATATGCATTGATCTCACCAGTAATATCTTTATTTTTTTGAAACTGATCAGTTTTTTCAAGGAGTGTGCAAAACATGCATTTTTGCTCATTTTGTCCTCTTATATTCAATTTAGTTTTTAAATTATTATTTTCATCACCTGGATTCTGTTCATTTTCATTTTTTGCTGCTTGAGAAATTTTACCTTTATTATAATAATTTTCTGATACCAGTTCTGGATTGCCATTTTGTATCATTGATTGAATAATAATCAGACCAAAAAGGGCAAAAAATGTACCTGGTCCAGCATTTTTTAATGCAAGTTTCCATCCGCCAATGGTGGCGTTTAAACTTGCGCTTTTTGAATTATGATCTGAGTATAAGCCTTTTATATAAAGCCTATATCCTAAAATTATGCTGATAATTCCAGTAAGCATGACACAAAGTCTGAAAATAAGAGCATAAATAAGAAAAATTATTTCGATTTTCATAGCGTTTCATTATTGATTAATTATGTTATTTTGATTAAATAAAACTTTTATTTGAAAAAAAAAAAAATTTAAATTTCTGATAATAAAGTATTTATCTGATCTTTCAATAAATTAAGATCATCATTTGCAATTTCCCATATAATTTCTATATTAATGTCAAAATATGCATGAACAACTCTATTTCTTAATCCAACAATTTGATACCATGGGATGAAGCTATATTTTTTTTTCAAATTATCTGAAACTTTATTGCTTGCTTCACCAATTATGCCTAACTGTCTCAGTACTCCATCTTGAACTAAATCATTTTAAAAAAATTCTTCTTTAGTTAGATTTTGAATATATTTTTTTATTTAATTTATTGCATCTACGATATGTTTAAGGTAAACAGAATCATTTTTCTTCATATATGATAATCCTATCGTTTTCAACGTAAGAAATAATATATGGACTTAATCTATCTTCAGATATTAAATCAATATCATGACCCAAAATTTGCGCTAATTCTAGTTCAAGCCCAAACCATTTCAACCCTAATTTAGGGCGATTATCAGATGGTCTTAACTCTACGAGTATATCAATATCACTTTTTGAATTTTCTTCTCCTCTAGCAAAAGATCCAATTAATGAAATTTTTTTTGCATAAGGAGATAATATTGGAATGATTTTTTCTTGTATGTTATTTATGTTTTCCATATATTATAAACAAGTAACAGACTGATATAAAAAATTAAAATAGCCGCTTATTTTTAATAAGTCTTTACAAAATTGACGCACTAAATATTTCTTTTTTCAAGTTGCTATTTATTACCATGAATATTTTTTGGAGTAAAGATTTTAAATTTTCCTGATTATAACGTCTTTTGGGTAGTACTTTTTATTAATGCATTTCTAACGTCAACAGCATTGGGGTGTTGCCCTGGGCTATATTAATACGCACCTTCGGTGCTTTAAATGCACAATATAACTATCATTTAGTGTGCCCCGAAGGGGCTAAAGTATGTAGCCTGGGGCTTCAGCCCCAGGTTAATAAAATAAAAATTGTTAAGCCCCAAAGGGGCGATAGATTTTTCCTTTCGCCCCTTCGGGGCTTGAGAATGAGGATCACATTACCTGGGGCTAAAGCCCCAGGCTACATGCTTTAGCCCCTTCGGGGCTTAACAATATTAAAATATAAAAAACAAAAAATTATTTTTTTTCTCAACCTAATAATTCATAAAAATCGAATTATAACCAGTTACCAATCAGTATAAATGGCGCCCAATAATAAGGATGTGAAAAATCAAGAGGTTGTGATTCTGATAATTGAGTATTATTTGAGATTACATTATTATTTTTTTTGCTTCTTTTACACAAAAAAATATCAGACTCGCTTTTAATCTTTTTATCAATAAATTTTGACTGGATTTCCTGTAATGCTTGAATTTTGGTTATACCCTTCTTAGCAGTATATATTTTATAAAACTCCTGCATAAATATACCAGTGCTTTCATCATGAACCTGCCAAAGAGTTGCAATAACAGATTTTGCAGAGTGTTTCAATGCAAGTGTTGCAAAGCTGTCAATTTCTATTCCATCGCCTTTTTTATTTCCAGATGCTGTTTCACAGGCTGAAAGGGTTAAAAGATCAATATTATGAAATTGATATCTATTTGTTTTTATTTGTTTAAGGCTTAATGTTGTTGAATCGCCTAATAATAAGAATGATTTATCAGCTATTGTTGAGTCAAGTTTAAAGTGACTTGCAATATGCAATACAGGGAAAATATCAACTTGATCCTTTGTTACAATTGGATTGAAAATTGTATCGTTTAATTTGTTTAATGTAAATTCTTCATTTAACCATACAAGGCCATTAATAATACCATTTGTATCATTTTTGCTTTTGCGTTGATCCAATACAATATTATCAATTTCATCAGCAACATGTGGAAGTTCGCAAAAGATTTCAAATTCATTGATTTTTGCTTTTTTTGTAACACCCATAGCATTTATTGACCATGGTAATTTGGGCTTGTCTTTAAGGCTTTTATCAGCAAAAGGTGAATATATAGTTAACATATATTTTTGGGCAAGAAATTTTTTACCATCATTAAGCGTGCCAATTGGAATATACCTTAATGCACCATCTAATGACAGCATAATTATATTTGCTCTGGTTTCATTTACATCTTTTTCAACAGGTGAAAAAATTTTTTTATATAGTTCCATTGATAAAGACAAATAACCTTTTGTTTTTGAAAGTTGTTCTTGAAATTTAAAAATCTTGTTATAAAAATTTGTTTTGTTAATTGGTATTTGATAACCCTTTGAACGTACAGAAGTAGTAAGAATAATATTTAAATTTTTATCAGTGATTAGATAATGAATAACTATAGCTTTTAAATTTTTTGAATTATCTGAATCCTTTGAATTAACTGAATTATTTAAATCCTTTAATGTAGAGCAAAGGGTTAAATCCTCAAATTTTTCTGTTTTTCTAATTTGATCATTAATTGAAAACAAATCTGCATTTTTGATAATATTAGATTTGAGTTTTTCTAAAAAACATGAAAATTTTTTATGAGCTTCTTGTTGTTTAATAACACGCTGCCTTTGTAATTTTTGAGTTTCTTCAAATTCCCTGTCAATTGCAAAAATACTGGTTGATTGCTCTTCAAAATTTTGTTCTATAGTATTAAACAAACTTTCAGAATTATTTTTTGTATAATTTCTATCTTTTTTAGAGGCACGTGTGAAATCATTACCCATGAATTCCTGGTATTCTTCTTCCTTTAACAGGTCAATAATATGTCTGGCTTCTGGAAAACGCCCTTGAGCAATTAGCAGGTTTGCAAGTTTTCTATAAGCTGCAGCTTTACTTTTAATAAATGTTTTTTTAAGCTGAATATTTATATTTAATAGATTTAAACGTAATGTTTGAATTGTATTTACAGCTTTTTTTCCAAAGAAAATCGCAATTTCTGGTTGATTTTGGGCATTATATAAATCTCTGAAACTGTCTTGAATATGCCATATCAGTTCAAGATGTTTATTTGCTTCGGCTATAACTAAGGCCTTTGTTAAAACAGATTCTGCTTTTTTATATTTATTTGTTTTTTCATAAACATTTCCAAGATTATTTAAAGTCATTGCAAGATTCAAATTATAACTGCTGTATTGTTTATTATAAATTGATATGGAGCTTAAATAACATGATTCAGCCTTTGAATATAATGCAGTAGTTTTATATAATATTCCTAAATTATTGAAATCCCTTGCTGTCTCAATGGAATCATTACCATTTAATGAAACATCAATTGAAAGTGCTTTTTTAAATTTTTTTTCAGCATCCTTAAATTCATTTTTTCTTAAATGGATACCTCCAATATTGTTTATAATTTTTGCCTGTTGGGAGGAGCATGTTTTTTCGTAATCAGTCAAAATTTTGAGGCATTTTTTATAAAGGCTCATTGCTTTGTTATAATCACCTAATGATTCATAAATAATTGCCATCAAATTTAATATTTTTGGATAGACTGAATTGATTTTTGTTGGAAATATTTCTTTACAAATTTCCAAAGACATATTGCAAGAATTTTTGGCTTTCATATATTGACCATTATCATGATATAATTTTGCCAATTTATATTGTAAGTGCATTGTATTTTTATTTGACCTGCCATATTGATCAAGTGCGATTTTTAATGCAGTTTCATAATTAAAAACTGCATTATTATTATCTCCTGTGCTTTCATAGCATTCAGCCATTAATACCAAGTCTTTTAGAGCTAATCGTAAGTTTGAATCTTTGTTTGTATTATATGATTTTTTAAGAAGCGATATTGCTGAATTGTATTTATTTTGCTGAATTAAGCTGGGGATAGAAAATCTGTTATCAGATTCTATATTTTTGGAATCAAATTCTGAAATATTTTCTGTATTTTCATTTTTACTGATAGAAGAATGATTACATCCAGATAATAAAGAAATTAACAATAGAAAATTTAAAAATAAATAATATTTTAATATAATAAAACTTTGTTTCATTTATAATTACTTTTTGTTTTAATGTAATTAATTAGCATATTGCCACAAATAATATATCACTTCTTTTAAATCTAAAACTCCATCCTGGTTTATGTCTTTTAATGGATTGGAATCAATTGAATATTCTGGTAAGATACCTGAAATTATCTTAATTGCATTTATTATGTCTTTTAAAGAAATTTCTGACTCATCAGAATTCCAGCTTGTTTTAATTATTTTTATAAAATCAGAATAAGCTGTTGTTTGTTGATTAAGGGGTGTTCCAATACCGCTGTCTGTTACTTTTATTGAAAGCCTTATATATTTATTTAAATCATCATTTGTTACTAAATATGAGTTTGAATTTGCATTTAAAATATTTTCAATATTATTTGGAGAGTTAATATCATCAAGAATTTGCCATTGATATTCAAATGTTAGATTAATTGAGGCTGCAGGGCTGTATTGTTTATCTTTATTATCATTCCAGGTATCAGTTACTGCATAAAGTTTTTTACCTGCATATGGAGAACCTGTTACTAACTGAGTTATAGATGAATTTTCCGGGGGATCGTTTACTGGTGAAATTGTTATTACAAATCTTTGAATATCTGAAGTATCTTTGCCATTGTTTAAAGTTCCGCTGCTATCAGTCAGATAGACAGTTACAATAGCAGAACCATTTGCATCTTGTTTTCCTTGATAAGATAGTGTTCCTTGAATGTCTATTTCTGGTTTAACGCTAAATAAAGAATCATTATTAGTTGAGATTATAAAATTAAGATTTTGACCATATTCATTTAACGCGCCTGGGCTGATATTTTTAGCCCAATTATCAATAAGCCTGATTCCAGAATCCTCTAAAGTTATTTGATCCTGACCTTTTGTAAAAAATGGGGCATCATTAACAGCTTCAATAGTTATTGTAAATTGTTTGACAATTCCAGTATCCTGTCCGCCATATGCAACTCCTCCATCATCAGTAATGTAAATTGATACAAGAGCTTTTCCATTTTCATTTATTTCCGGGGTAAATCTCAAAGTTCCATCAGATGATACTGTTGGTAAATCTTTAAAAAGAGTTGGGTTGTCTGTATTAAGATGAAATGTTATATTTTGAATCTGGTTTGGTGATGATTCAGCAATAATCTGTGCAGCCCAATTTTGGTAATTTAATGTACCAGAATCTTCAAGGCAGACAATATCAGGTCCCTTAACAAAAGAAGGCATATCATTTACAGAATTAATATTTATTAAAAATTCTTTTATCTGGCTTGTATCCTGACCATTGTTTTCAATTCCTCCTGTATCTTTTGCTTTAACAGATAAGCTTGCAATACCATTTAAATCAGGTGCTGTTGCGTATGTAAGTGTGCCATCAGGAGTAATTTCAGGAAACACTGAAAATAAACTTTCTTGTTTGCTTGTTATTATGAACTCAAGAGTTTGATCAGCTTCATTTGCAGGGCCTGCGCTTATATCTGTTATAAAATTATATACTGTATGAAATCCAGAATCTTCATTAATTGATTGGTCTGAGCTTATTTTAAATACAGGGGGATCGTTTACCGGCAATATTGAAATTGTAAATTGTCTGGTTGCACTTGTATTTGGATTGTCAATTCTTGTTGACTTTAGATAAATTTTTACAATACTTGAGCCAAATACATTATTTAAAGGAGTAAAGCCTATTTTTCCTGTGCTTGTAACATAAGGTTTAATAAGAAATAAATCATTATTTTCAGCTTCAACAACAAACTCAATATCTTGCTGGGGTGAAATATTTGTTGCCCATCCAGATAAAGAATAAATACCGCAATCTTCATAAACTGTTAAATCATGACCTTTTGTAAATGTTGGATTTTCATTAACTGGAATAATAGTAATTGTAAACCAGCTTGAAATACTTTGATCCTGTCCATTATTTGTTATTCCTCCATTGTCTTTAGCATAATAAAATACTGTAGCAGAACCATTTACACCTGATGCAGGTGAAAAAGAAAGTGTTCCATCTGGAAGAATTTTTGGAAGCTGTGAAAAAAGATCATCATTGTTTGTGCTGGTAAAAAATGTAATTTCCTGATTTAATTCATTTATACCGCCAGTGGATATATTTTTGACAAAATTTCCAATATTTTGATCAAATGTATTTTCATATATTTTAATATTTTCACCCTTAATAAAATCAGGGGGATCATTTACAGGCAATATTGTTATATTAAATGAATATGTCGAGCTTGTATTAATGCCTCCATTAGCAGTTCCACCAGTATCTTCAAGATAAACAAAAGCTTTAACAGAACCATACATATCAGGTGCAGGGTAAAAGGTTAGGGTACCATCAGATGTAATAGCAGGATTTTGCCACAAAAGATTATTTTCTTCAGTGCTTACAACAAAGCTTACTGTTTGATTATTTTCATTTTCATGGCCAGGGCTTATTTGAGTTGCCCAGTTTTGAATAATTTGTTTACCAGAGTCTTCTAAACAGGTAACATCGATTCCTGGTGTAAAAAATGGAGCATTATTAACTGAATTAACAGTAATTATAAATTCAACAGGTATACTTTTATCAAGGCCTCCATATTGTGTTCCGCCATCATCTTGCAGATATATCTGTACAGTTGTTGATCCAGAGGTATTATCCATTGGAGTGAAAATCAGTTCACCATTTGATGTTATTAAAGGTTGTGTTTCAAAAAGGCTGGTATTGTTTACCTGTGTATAGAATGTTATTTTTTGTTCAGATTCATTTGGAGGGCCTGCTAATATATTTGTAGCCCAATTTGGAATTTTTTGCTGTCCTGCATTTTCAAAAATTCTGATATCAGCACCTTTTGTAAAAGATGGCCTGTCATTTACAGATACTATTTGAATATTAAAAGACTTAATTACAGGGCATGAATTATTACCCCCATTTTCAAGCCCTCCATCATCATCAAGGCTGACACTTATTGTTGATGTTCCATAGGCGTCTTTTGCACCAGCAAATGTAAGTGTGCCATCAGCTGATATTTGAGGTTGTTGTAAAAATAATTCTTTATTTGTTATATTAAGGTTAAATTTTAGAGTCTGGTTTGATTCATTTTCCGGCCCCTTTGATAATTTACCAGCCCATGAAGGATATGTTTGAAATCCTTTATCTTCGATAATTAATAGATTTGATGATGCTATTTCAAAATATGGGCTGTCATTAACTGGCAATACTGTTATATTAAATATAGATTTACTGCTTATATTTTTACCCTGATAATCTGTTCCTCCATCGTCAATTAAATAAACTGATACTGTTGCTGAACCATAGGCATCAGGCTTTGGCGTAAATTTTAGCTGACCATCAGATGAAATTTCAGGCTTTTTAGCAAAAAGGCTGTCATTATTAGTTTCAATCAAAAATTCTAAATTTTGATCAATTTCATCTTTTTTGCCTGGATTAATATTTGTAGCCCAGTTTGGATAAAGCTGTTCAGGGCTGTCTTCAACACAGCTTATATCAGGCCCTTTTGTAAAAAATGGAGGATCATTTACTTTTAATACATTAATATTAAAATCATGAATAATACTTCGATTTTTTCCTCCATTATCAGTACCGCCATCATCTTCAATATAAACACTTAAAAGCACAACTCCATTGACATCATCAGCAGATGCAAAAGTCAATGCTCCATCTGAAGATATTTTTGGTAATATTTCAAAAAAATCTGAATTATCAATTACTGAGCCTTGATTGTATCCTCTTATCAGGACATTAAACAAAATAGATTGATTTTTTTCAAGATTGCCCGATGATATATCATAAGCCCAGTTTTCAATTCGTTGAAATCCTGAATCTTCAATAATAGTGGGATTATTTTTATGTTTAAATGAAGGCGCATCATTTATTCCTAAGATATTAATAGAAAAATACTGCAAAAGGCTTTTATCAACACCATTATTTTCAATACCGCCATTATCAATTAAATACACAGAAATAGTAGCTGAGCCATTGGCATCTGAAGCTGGCGTAAATGCAAGGCTTCCTACAGATGAAATTAAAACAGAGCCATTAAATAGATCATTATTATTTGTTTCAACTTGAAAATAAAAAATTTGATTAGATTCTTTTTCAGGGCCTGGGCTTATATTTGTTGCCCAGTTATGAACAAGATGGAATCCAGTGTCTTCAAGAACAACTTGATCAGCGCCTTTTGTAAAAGTTGGTCTGTCATTTACTTCAATAATATTTAAAACAACAACTGCTGGGAGACTTGTATTTTCACCGCCATTTTCAAGACTGCCAGTATCTTTAAGTATAATCTCAATTCGTGTCTGGCCGCTTATATTGTTTTTCGGAGCAAAGGAAAGTGTTCCATTTGAGGATATCGCTGGTATTGCTGTAAATAATTCTTCATTAAATGTATTTACAATGAATTGGAGCCCTTGACTTGATTCATTATATGCACCAGGACTTATGTTTTTTACAAATGAATTAAAGGTTACTGAGCCAGAATCCTCAAGAACATTTATAAATGCATCGGTTTTAAATACAGGTGCGTCATTAACAGAGTTTACTATTATTTTAAAGTGTTTAATATCACTGGTATTTTTCCCATTATTTTCTGTATCACCATCATCTTGCAATTTTACAGAAATATCAGCAATTCCAAACATATTTTCGGCAGGAGTAAAATTAAGTTCACCTGCACTTGTAATTACAGGCGGTGTTGGAAAAATATCATCATTGTTTGTTGTAACAATAAATTTAAGTGACTGCTGGGTTTCATATCCTGAGCCATTTTGAATATCTATTGCCCAGTTAGCAATTGAAACTGCTCCACAGTCTTCATTAACTGTAATATCAGAACCGGGAGTAAATTCTGGTTTATCATTGATTGGTATTATTTCAATAGTGAATTGTTCAAAATTACTGACATTGTAGCCGCCATTTATAATCGAGCCATCATCTTCCAAATAAACAGTAACAGTTACTCTGCCATTTGCATCAGGCTTTGGTGTAAAAGTTAATTTTCCATTTTGAGAAATTTCAGGTTTTTGTTCAAAAAGATTATCGTTTGATGTGCTTACAAAAAAACTTATATTTTGACCAAGCTCATCAGGCGGACCTGAAATAATATCTTTTGCCCATCCATTAAATATTTGAGGGCCGCAGTCTTCAAAAACTTCAATATCCTCGCCTTTTGTAAAAGATGGTTTGTCATTAACAGGGATTATTGAAATAGTAAATTTCTTTTCAAGGCTTTCATTTATACCATAATTTTCAACGCCTCCATCATCAATAAGTTTGACATTAAACTCAGCACTGCCATTTACATTATTTGCAAGTGTAAAAATTAATGTTCCTTTTGCATCAATAACAGGTCCTTGAGAAAATAATGACTTTTGAGATTCATTAAATATAAAAGAAAGATTTTGAGAAGCCTCTTTTTCAGGGCCGGGGCTGATATTGCCTGCAAAACCAAATATTTTTTGAGGCATGCAGTCTTCAAGAACCTCTATTTTTTCGTTTATTGTAAATTCAGGTCTGTCGTTTACATCTACAATAGTTATACTAAAGTATTGAGGAATACTTGTATTCTCTCCTCCATTAATAGTATCGCCGCTGTCTTTTAATAATACAGAAACTCTGGCATAACCACTTTGATTTGACGCACCCTTAAATTGAAGATGTCCTGAACTGCTGATAACTGGAAGCTCTGAAAATAATTCGTTATTATTTGTAGATAAAATAAAGCTTATTGATTGATTTGATTCATTTTCAGGGCCTTTTGTGATATTTGATGCCCAATATTCAATAATTTGTCTGTCACTGTCTTCTAAGACTTTTTGATCAAATCCAATATTGAAGCTCGGCGGATCATTAACTTCTAAAACTTTAATTTTAAAAAATTGCGGAGCTGTAGTATCTTTGCCTTGATTTTGGATTCCCCCAGAGTCTTTGAGTGTAACAGTAACTTCAGCTTCACCAAATAGATTATCATGAACTTGAAAAAATAAAGTTCCATCATAGGTTACAGATGGGATTTGTTCAAATAAAGAGTCGTTATTAGTGGAAACAAGAAAATTAAGCCTTTGTGAGATTTCATTTTCAGGGCCTGCTGATATATCATCAGCCCATGAAACAATTTCAACATAACCAGCATCTTCAAGAATTGTTTGATCAAGTCCTTTTGTAAAAACAGGCTTGTCATTTACAGGCATAACCTCAATAGAAAATTTAGCTGAAATGCTTGTATCATTTCCTCCATACTCAGTACCTCCATTATCAACTAATTGCACAGAAATTGTTGCATTTCCATAGGAATCTTTTTCAGGAGTAAAGAAAAGTCTCCCATCTGATGATATTTCAGGAAATTTTGAAAATTTAAGTTCACTATATTGATCTATTGTCAATTTAAAAGTTAAAAGTTGTGTTTGTTCATCTGATGGGCCTGCATTTATATTTGTTGCCCATTTAGTAATGCTTTGATTTCCAGAATCCTCCATTAATACAATATTATCGCCTTTAGTAAAAACTGGTGCATCATTAACATTTAATATTTCAATCTTAAAATAAGCAATATCACTTATACTTTGATTGTTATCATCTGAGATACCGCTGTCTTCAAGATATACAGAAATATTAGCCACGCCATTTTTATTTTGAGCACTGATATATGAAAGTGTGCCATCAAACGATATTTGGGGCTTTGACTCAAAAAGCTCATCATTATCAGTTTCTAAATGAAAAATAAGAGATTGACTTTGTTCATCATCAGGCCCGGAATAAATATTTGTTGCCCAATTTTCAATTGTTTGAGGACCAGAATCTTCAGGTATTTTTTGATCAGAGCCTTTTGTAAACATTGGGGGATCATTTACTCCAATAATTGTTATTACAAATTCCTGTGATTTACTTTTATCCTGTCCATTTAAAAGTATTCCGCCACTGTCTTTTAAATAGCACCATACCCGTGCTGTTCCACTTTTTTGATTTGCAGGAATAAATTTTAAAGTTCCTATTGATGATATTTGAGGGCCTGATTCAAAAAATTCTGGTCTGTCTGTAGTTAAATAAAATTCTAAACTTTGATCTGATTCATTTGACGGTCCTGCAGAAATATTTGATGCCCAGTTCGCAAAAGTCTGTTGACCAGAATCTTCATAAACCATTATATCAGTACCTTTTGTAAATGATGGAATATCATTAACTGGATTAACTATAATTTTAAATTGTTTTACAAAGCTTTCATCCTGTCCATTATATGTTTTTCCGCCATCATCTTTTAAAATTACTGATAATGTCGCAGTTCCAAAAATATTTGGAATTAAAGTAAAGCTAAGCTTTCCATCAACTGAAATAGAGGGTTGGATTGAAAAAAATCCTGGTGAATCTGAAGCAAGAATAAAATTTAATTTCTGCTCACTCTCATCATAAGGTCCTGGACTGATATTTCTTGCCCAATTAGGAACATTTATAAGCCCATCATCTTCAATAACTTCAATATCTCCTGCTGTATCAAATGCAGGCCTGTCGTTTACAGAATAAATATTAATAAAAAATTCAAAAGTTTGACCAGTATCTATACCGCCTCGCTCAATACCGCCATTGTCTTGAAGATTAACAAAAACTTTTGTTTTTCCATTTGCGTTAAGTGCAGGAGTAAAACTTAGATTACCATCTGATGAAATTTTTGGAATATTTGAAAATAATTCTTCATTACTTGCAGATACAATAAAAACAATATCCTGGATTTCATTAACAGGACCTGGTCTGATATGACTTGCCCAATTTTTAGTCATATGTTCCCCTGAATCTTCAATTACAGTTACTGAATCGCCGGGTATAAAAATTGGGGGATCATTTACAGGTCTGATTGTTATCTTTATAGTGGCAGTATTTGAATTAACAAAGCCATCATATGATTTATAAGTAAAGAAATCTTCACCATAATAATCTTTTTCAGGGATATAAACAAGCTCTGGCATATCACCTTCTAAAGTTCCATGTTCAGGCATTTTTATAATTGAGTATTCTAATAAATCCATTTCTTTATCACTTGCCTGCAATGTTAAAGAAATACTTATATCTTCATCAGTAGTTAATTCAAGTGAAAGAGCAATTGGGGAAATGTTATCAGCCTCATAAGCACCTATATCATAACCGCTTCCTTGTGGTCTTGAGTTTCTTTCAATATCTTCTGATGGAGCTGATGTAGATAAAGCAATATTCTTACATGGTGAATCTTCGTCTAAATGGAAATCTTTACCCGGCATAATAAATTTTGGATCTTCATTAATATTATTAGTGCCTGTATATATTTCATTAATATTCATTTTAATATTTGAATATGAAACACGAATATCACTGCCAGGCTCTAAATAAATTTCATCGCCGCCATTATATAAAATTGAATTGTTTAAAATAATTGAAGATCTGCTTGCATAAATGCCATCTCCTGAAACAAGTCCTCTGTTATCAGCCATAGTGCAAAAATTAACAAGGGCAGATGAGACATTTTTGTAATATAATGCACCGCCATAATCAGCGCTGTTTTTAATCATTAATATATTAATAAGGGGTTTAAGAGTAGTATCTTGAAAATAAATACCGCCTCCTTTAACAGATGCCCAGTTATCTTTAATTTCTAATTCACTTAAATTTGGTGATGATGAATATACATAAATGCCGCCGCCATTTTCATTTGCTTCATTACCTGTTATTGTAGTCCATCGAATATCAGGCTCTGAAAATGACCGAATACTTATACCAGCACCAAATATAGCAGTATTTTCAAATATATTGCAAAGAATAATATTTGGATTTGATCCTATAATATCAATTCCTCCGCCTGTTTCAGATGCATTATTATTTGTAATAACGCAATTTTGGATTGTTGGATTAGATTGAATTTTTTCATTATCATCATTTTCAAAAACACTGATTAATATGCCGGCACCTGTTTTTGCAAGACCATTTTGAATTGTAAAACCATCTAATACTGATCCTGATTGTTCTCCATTTACAAATTTTACAACTGAGCCCTTATAATCACCATTAATATATGTATCTTCAGCCCCTTGTTCTGATTTTACTGTTACAGGTTTGCTTTTAAAATCAATTAATTCGCGATAAATACCGGGTTTAACAACAATAATATCATTTGCCTTTGAGTTATCAATTGCTGATTGTATTGATGTATAATTACATTCATTTGTGCTGCAAACAGTAAGTGATGGCTGTGCTTCAAAAAGTCTGATATATTCATCTTTAACAATTGTATCGGTTTCATCACCTGCTTTAATAGTGAGTTTAACAGTATATTCTCCAGATAATGTATAAATATGAGAAGGATTTTGCTCATTACTTGTTGTTTCATCTCCAAAATTCCATTCCCAGCTTGTTATTGTATCAAATGCAGAGGATTTATCATAAAACTGAACTTCAACAGGAGCATTGCCGACAACTGGAGTTGCCCAGAAATCTGCTTTTGGAAGGCGGCTTTGAATTGTTATATAATTGTATCTTTTTCTGGTTGATTTTTGATTAATCCCATCAATAATTGAAAGGCTTAATGTGTAAATGCCTGTTTCTGTGTAGGTGTGTGATTGAGAGTAATTATGATTTGAAGGATAACCAGATTCAGGTTTTTCATTATTAATAATAGTTCCATCGCCAAAATCCCATGTCCATAATTTTACAAATTCAAAAGAATTAAGATGAGGAGTACATTTAATTGAAATACCTTGATATCCTAAAGTTTTATCACAGGTAAATTCAAAGCTCATATCTTTTGGTTTAACTTCAACTACATCTTTTCTAATATGGCTTTTACTGTTATTTGATGTATCAAAAATTGTGAGTTTAACAGTGTATTTTCCAGGGTATTCGTATTTATGATAAGTATCTCTTTTTTTGTTATACTCAACAATAGTGCCATCACCAAAATCCCAAATCCATTTTGTTATAGTTAATGGCGAGCTTGAATTTTCAGTAAAAACAACATTTAAAGGAGCATAACCAGTTGTGGAATTTGCATAAAACACAGCCTTAGGAGTAAGACTCATATATTCATCAGCTCCCATATCAATACCAGCATCCATTGGTCTTGACTGACCTTCAAAATCGAATTCTGGTGCATTGTTTTGCGATGCACTGTCTTTACATCTTGAATCTATAGTTAAATGATAATCATCTGTTAATAATGGATCAACATTGATATTTCCAAAACCAGGATATTGCCAGTCAATTAGATTTATATCAGAATATGTTACTGTTACCTGAGAATTTACTTTTTTAATTATATTATCAACTTTATCTGGATAAAAAGACTCTAAAATACTGTTATGAACAAGCACCCATGAATTATATTCTGCCATAATAACAGTACCCGGAGTTAATGCTGAATTATTGCTGACAGTTGTATTATAAATTGCTGCTGATGAATTTTGAACATAAAAACCGCCTCCATAATTAACAGCACTGTTTTCAGCAATAATAGTGTTGATAATCTGGGGATCTGAATTTGAGGCAATAAAAATACCAGCGCCATTTCCATCTGAGGTATTGTTTATAATTATTGCCCTGCTTATAACAGGTGAGGAATTATTTTCTATATAAATTCCGCCGCCTTTTATTAATGATTTGTTGTTTTCTATTGTGCAGTTTTCAATAACAGGAGATGAATTATTTATATAAACACCGCCTCCAAGACTTCCTTTTCCATTTTTTATAATAAAATTGGATAATTTTGTATCTTCACCCTCACCGCTTACAAATTTTACTGCTGTTGCTAAATTTTTTGCATTAATTTCAGGTGGTATTGAGCCATTTTCACCAGTTACATGGATTGATTTTCCAAGAAATGAAATGCTTTCATTATATACACCGGGTTTAACAATAACTAAATCATTATCTTTGCTGCCTGAAATTGCATCTTGTATTGAATAATAAAAACATCCTGAACTGCAAACCTTTAAGGTGCAATAAAATTCTGCTTCAATACTATGATTAGAAACTATGTTATAAAAAGTTACAAAAGGCATTGGTCCAAGAGATATGCCATCTACTTTAACATCTTTGACATCGCATTCTTCACTATATAAAGGTCTATCTGCATTTATTTCAAAAGTAATTGAATTGCCATATTCAATTTCAACATCTTTTTGAGGAGTAATATTACCGCCTGACCCTGATTTTACAGATATTTTAAATCGTGTTATCTCAAAATCTACATATATAGAATGGTTTTCCATAACATTTTCAAATTTATACATATTGACCTGCCCAACAGAAACTGAGTCAACAACAACATCTTTTATATGAAATCTTTCATCAGGTGTGATCATAAAAATTTGATCTGAGCCATGATCAACCAGACAAGTTTTGGGAAAAATAGATCCATTAGATCCAGAATCAACTGTTATAGTGTATCTATTAATTGCAAATGATGCGTCTATTGTATGAATCTGTTTGACATTTTCAAATGTATATTCAGCGAGCGGCCCAAGAGAGACACCATCAACTTTAAGATTAACAATATGATAGTTTTCATCAGGAGTAAGAACAAAACTCTGATTAGATCCTGCATTGACTGAAATCTCACCTTGAGGAGAAATTGTACCATTTTCATCAGAATTAGCACGAATTACATATTTATTAATATCATATATAATTTCAAACAGATAATCCTTTGTAACATTTTCAAATAAATAGGTTCCCTGGGGTATAAGCCCTAATGGAATACCATCAATTCTGACCTCAGCAATATGGTATTGGTTTTGAGGTGCAAATGCAAAACCCTGATCATTTCCAATTGGTACAGGAATTCCTCCAGATGGAATAATATTTCCATTTCCATATGCTTTAGCCATAATTAGACGATGAGTTTCATCATCAACTATAGTTGCTTTTGCTTCTTTATTATAAAAACTGACATCATCTGCATTTAGTATTTTAAGTAAAAAGGATTTATTATCTTCTGAGAGATCATCATTAAAAACAGGAATTGTAATATTATGGCTTGTGGAACCTGCTTTAATTGTAGTTGTTTGGTGGCAGCTGCTGTAGTCAATTCCAGCAATAGCAGTTTGATCAATTGTTTGATATTCAAGGCTTATGTCATTTGAAAGAGCTTTGCTTAACAAGAATGTAAAAATGATATTTTCTTTATGCTCAGGGCCTATAGTATCGTTTACACTAATTCTTGGACTGATTAATTCGTAACCTGCTTCACTATTGGTTAAATGGATATATCCAATATTTTCAGACCAGACAAATCCGCTTATAAGTCCAGTTTCTAAGTTAATTTTAGCTGTAGAATTTGAAGAAAAATTGATCCATCCAGTATTTTCGCTCCATGCAAAGCCGGATAATTTTCCAGATTCATCAATATTTACTCCCCAATTTGAATCTGAATTATTTTCATAAGGGCCGTTTGTATTAGAGCCAGCTAAGACCCAGCCAATATTTTCAGACCAAAAATAGCCTTTTATATAATTATCATAAATTGTTAAGCCATTATTATCAGGTCTAAAATTTATCCATCCAATATTCTCAGACCAGGCATATTTTTCCTGATGATCTATATTTGATGAAAAAGCATAAGTTGTTATTATTATATTTAATACAAACAAAAAACTACATAGATTTATTATATAGCGGTATAATTTTAAATAACGATTCATTTTTTTTACTCACTTTAATATGTTATTGGATTAAATAAGAAAAATATTCCTTAAAACAAGGTATTTAACATAAATCAGTCTAAAAAAGCAACATATATGCCATGAAAATTTTTT
>Ga0272440_1001732_pt1 | contig 17569 bp, 36 predicted proteins | sample SSMMMBAug17_FD_192440 | JGI IMG/M metagenome (GOLD analysis project Ga0272440, IMG submission 192440) | Marine sediment archaeal communities from Little Sippewissett salt marsh, Falmouth, MA, United States - SSM-MMB-Aug17 | ecosystem: Environmental > Aquatic > Marine > Wetlands > Sediment ... | reverse complement strand
GTTTCACCCTCATGATCCTGTAAGATTGCACGCCCCCTACCCCCTATGGATGCAGTGCCATATATACAACTAAGTAGCCCAAGACCACGCAAACCAAAAAACCTATCAATACGATTAACATCCTTAACCTCCATTCCACCAATGATCCGGATCAACCGGAATACCTGCAGCATCACACCCAGGCATGACCCCACTACGTTCCTTGATCTGCTTCGTGGAGTCATGACAAGATTTACAGCATGCCTGCCAGTTCGATTGATCCCAGAACAGCACCTCATCGCCCTTGTGCGGTTTAATATGGTCAACAACTGTTGCCGCTTTGAGATACCCGTATTTTTTACAGATCGCGCAGAACGGATGTTCCTGCAGGAAAACTTTCCGCTCTGATTTCCATCGTTTGGTTTGGTATAGCGAATGGCTCATTTATTTACCCTCCACTCACCATCCTAATATATACCTCAATATACACCAGGACGGCAGCACCGCTAAAAAAGATAGCCGCCATAAACAGGCAGACAGCCAGGCCGACGTCGAGAAGTTTATCCATTTTTTTTATACTCCACCCCGACCTCCTTAGCGATTGCAGTCAATGTATCAACCATCCGCCCCTGCAGTTCCAACATCATCGCCAGCAGATTTACCTGGACGGAATTATCACCGACCGACTGGACTTGCCCCTCTTGATCCACGATAGCGACTTGCACCTGCATGCCGTTCCGGGACACATGGAGGCCCGGTTCTTGTTTATTCTGTTTCATTTCGTTTAATCCTTTCAGGTTATTCTATTTCAAATTGCCAGCAGTTATCTACAATCCGAACATCTTTAACCGGTCTGCCGTGATACTCTGTAGGCGGCGGGTAGCTTGCAAAAAACGGTTTACTGTTTAAATACACACCGAAACCGAATGTTTTTGATTTGCATAATTTACCGGATCGAATCCCTGTGTAACGGGATACCTCTTTAAAATCTATTGGAATTGTTACTGTCATACCCCCTCCTTTCAACTGTTAGCTCTTTGTTGGGCCAGCCAAGATTCGAACTTGGACGCTTGATTGATCAGTCAAGCACACCTTCTGTTGGCGCATGTCTACCACTCCATCTCCGGAGATTTTTCCATCACTGGCCCGTATTCAACTATCCGGTTTTTCCGGATAGTTCCTTGCAGTACTCGGTTTTGTCTTTTAGGGGGCAGTTATTATCATCAGGGATTATTGACACTAAATCCCTATACTCGTTGTCCCCCCGACCGCAAAAAACAGATGTGTGATCATTAGCGCCTGAATGCCGTATAAACGGGCAAGCGCCGCAATGTTGTATTTCAATTATTTTTGTCATACCTCCCCCCAAACCCAAGCTCCCACCACCGCCAAAACAATAAACGGAGACAGGAGCCATATAATTGATATGTATGCTATCAACTTCATTGCCACCATTCCTCATTAATCGCTTTAACCCCATGCGCCATCCTCCGATGGTGTATCATGCACTGATACCTCCCGCAGTGCATGTGTGAGCATCCCGGCCAGGAGCATTTTACATGAGCATATGATCCGCAGTAACACCGGCCTAAAGGTTGTGATTTAAAATACTCTGGAGGCCATTCTGTGTCCTGATAGCCCCGGTATATTCCTGTGTCTGGATTAAACATGAATCCTCCCCCTCAAAAGGTCTGCTGTTTCCTTTTTTGATAGCCGCTTACCATCAATCATCACATCCAGGTCATGTATCGCTCTATGGCAAGCGAAACCTACTGTTGCTATGTTTTCTAATTCATCCCCCCCACCATTCGACTTCCATTTTATGTGGTGCGGGTGTGCTTCTTCCGTTCTTAACGGGCATCCACAGATCAGGCACCGGCCATAATCGCGGACGTATGCCTTTTTCTTCTGGATGGTCCACTTTGCGCCCTTTAAGCTAAGCGTCTTTTTCTTTATGTATGATTTCATTGCCTGCCGTCTTGGTATTCCATCTTCATCCAGCTAAGTAGTGACCGGTAACTCTCAATAGCTGAATGCAGTGCTTTAATGCTGTGGCCACATGCCTTTAATATTCCGTCTGCAACATCTAATTCGTATTTTAATTGAGATATGTAATTGTCCCCTTCAGCCAAGGATTTCATGGTCGTAACGCTCTCCTTGGCTGATTTCAGGTCTATTAGTTTAGCGGTATAAGCCATTTTGTAGGCACGTTCAGCGGCAGCACGTTTCTCTGATAGGTCGGCATATTCACCGACCTTGGCAGAGAGTTCACGGTTTTTTGCTTCCATGCCATTAAGGACTTGTTGGGGATTCATGCAGCACCTTTTATGTTATGAATCTTTTTTATTTCTTCGATGATTTCATCAGCCTTTGTTGCTGAAATTTTTGTTGTAAACCCATGCTCTGTTGCAAGCCGTTTTGGATCTATGTTGATTTGCTTTGCTATCTCCCCAAATGTGTCTATTTGTTTTTGGGTAATCAACAAAGATGTAGGAGAAGTTTTACCAGGCAGTGCCCATGCTGGCAGTGATGGCGGGTTCCATTGGTAATATTTGCCGTCTATCTTTGCTTTATACTGTCCCTTGTCTACAAAGTTTGCCCAATTAGCTTCCAGGTTATACAGATACCGGCCTATCCCCCATTGTACGGCCGCCCTTTTCATTGCTCCGCTAAGACCACCTTTTACAGCTTCTACTTTTGTGTTTTCGGCACCATCCCACTTGGTAACCCATTCATCGCCAATCTTTATGGATATTCCGCATAAGATACCACCGTCGGGACCGGTTTTATATTCGTTCTTCCATTTGTCAGGCCCTATGACTATATCTAACCGCTCCATGATTGCCCTGTTCGTGACGTAAGCCAAGCACATAGCCCAAGGCTTGCCATTTTTAGCGCCCGATTGCTGTATGCGCCATTCGATGTCATTGGCGGGGAAAGGTTCTTTTAGTTTACAGAAATTCATTTACACCACCTCCTGAATTTATTCAGCCAATTGAAGTAACATTCTTCTTTTTTACATTTGGGTTTATCGCCCCAATAATGATCTATGCCGCATTTACATTTTACTATATCCCAAGGATAATCCGGTGGGTTGTTGTACATATCCCCTCCCTATGCGGCTATAAGCGCCTTCTTTGCGCTTCTCGGATGCATTGCATACCAAAGGTCTACCAACAGAGAGAACACGTAGTAATCAGCCTCATGGGTCTTTGATGTGTCCTTCCATTCAGGCAGGCCCGACACCTTATCCAGTCTTAAAATTCCACTTCCCTGAATAGAGGCGTCGGTGTTTCGGTAGGCGGCGATTTGGTATCTATACTCCGGATAGATACCTTTAGAAGCTTTAAAATCAACAATGTATTTCAGCCGTTTATCGTTTATGGTTAGCCAGCAGATTAGGTCACAAGTACCGGCGTACCGATCAGCGTAAACGGTCTTTTCGGTATCTATCGGTTCCATTTTATATTCGTCTGCCCATTCTAAAAAAGCGAGGTACGCAGAGATAACAGAATCATTGTTCATGATAGGTTCTTTCCCGGTCTTGAGATAATACTCAATGTTGCCGTGAACCATAGAACCGATGTCTAACGCTTCTCTGCTAACCAGCCGATACGCTTTTTTGGCTTTTTCGATAATCGACATAATGTCATCTGTCGTATAATTGCCAAATATTTCATCGTCTTTATTCCCTTTAGCCAACTCTTGAGATATGTAATCACACGCTGAGTTGGCCGCCCATTGGACTAATGCGGGCTTGTCTAACTGTCCGCATATTGTTGTAACCGATGGAAGTTTTCTTCCCATATATTCGTAATATCTTGACATAATCCCCCCCTATTTTAATTTAAGCCGTCAATTCTTCTTTAAAGAATCTTACAAGACGATCTCCACACCGGTGGATTGCTTGTCTGAGTTCATCGTTCTTCCGTTCGTCCCATCTTTCCCATTCTCTGATATGATTGCAAAGCGGTCCTAAATCGTCAGCGTATTCCCGACCGCATTCTTGGCATCTTCTAATCATTCCGCTTCCCCCCTTCTGCCCATTTTATATCCTTGGTCGTATGATTTCTGCATGTCGTAGTTGTAGCACTCGTAACACGATTTCGTTCTGATATACCCGGTAATAGGGTCCTGTTTCCATTCCAACTCTGCCCCGCATGGACAGAGTATTTTTAGCTTTAATGTGTAATCCATTGGCTACCTCCCCAACTCGTACACAGGGCTTCTGTATTCCTGCTGTTCAATGTATTTTTCATAAGCGGCGTCTTGCAGTTCGGCTTCACGTTCAGCAATACACGCCTCCATTGCCTCATGTTCAACCCATTCAATATTTTCGTCGAGATATTCTTGCACCGCTTCCATGAGTTCTTTTTTAGTGCTTGCTATCTCGATATCTTCAACCTGGCCATCTAAAATACAGTATTTAAACTTGATCGGTATCGGGCAGTCTTCAACCTCTACCTCTGATTTGTGATAATTTTTCATTTCGGCCCCTCCATGATTGCTTGGATTAAAACCACGTCCGCATATAAGCAGATTAAAATCACTGTAATTATCAGAAATTCATATATGGGTTTCATGCGGCCTCCATCATCCGTTTGAAGTGAGCTTCAACAATAGCAATGGTTTTCGGCGGTGCTATCTTGAAGTTATTCCAATGCCGTCTCCGGTCCTTTCCACGATAGCCTTTGCGGCGTTCCGGGCCTCTCATGACCCAATCGTTTGCTGATCGGATTCTTTCTCTTTCGGTTGTACTGATGTTTTTCATGTGGCCTCCTTCGGGGTATGGTTAGCAGGCACCGCCCCTCTTAGCTGTTATAATGTTTCAAGATATTTGGTGTAAGTCTGGTTAATTTCTTCTTTTGCTTTTCTTTTGAGTTTTTGCACTACTGCCGGTTTTTCTTTATCCCTAACCCCTTTGGCGTAAGCATTAATTGCGTCATAGTCGTCAAGGAGTTCTTCATTCAGGGTTGCTTTGTCGGGGATGCCGTCTTCGGTGCAGTACAACTCACACCCAACGACCTCAGCGAGATAGGCAACAGCGGATTGCGCGTCATCTACGAACCCACGGGCGCACAGTTCGTCAAGCATGATTTCAAGTCTGTCCAGGGGGTTGTTTTGAGCGTGTTCGGTACGTTTCGGGTCAGCCGCCCACCGTTCTAATTGGCGGGTTGACCGCTGGTAATGAGATGCCATCCAAGTTTTGCCGAGTCTTCTGTTGCAGATGGAATACAGTTCGTGTGATTTGGAAATTGGAGTAGTCGGTTTTTGTGACATATTCGCCCTTCCCTGATTGAAATAAATGGTTTATTTTGTATTCAGTTCTTTGAAATTATGCCGCTGGCAGTACAGGAACACGGTCAACGGATTCGGCAAAACGTCTTACCTTGCCGATAGCTAACTTATAAATGTCCTTGTAAAACAGTTCCTTTTCCATACCCTCGCGGAGTCCATTCCGGGCTACAAACTCGGCGGTCTGAAGAAAGGATAACTGCATTTGCGAGAGCATATTTCGGAAATCTTTTGGCGCTTTAGATTTAAGAAGAAATAGAGCCTTGTTGGTTTCTTTGGATATAACCATGTAATATCGGTCGGCTGATTTTGATCCCTGGCTGGATGCGTATTCTACGAATTGTTGAATTTCGTCGGTGAGTTCGTGTCTTGTGTGCTTGCCGTCAAGTCGGAGTTGTTTCCAGGAAAGATTCTGTTGTTGGAGTATAAACCGCTCCATTTCGTTGAAGGCTTGGATATAATCTTCTTTGAATTTTGCCGCTTTTTTCCCTGTAAACCCCATAGCCAAAAAGGTAAATCCATCACGGGTCATCTTGTACATGGGGAGATTTCGGCCCCGATCGTCATAATAGCAAAACACAAAATTGTGCTTTGCAAATTCATCTGAACAATCAAGGTTTTTAATAGCGTCCAAAACTCGCTCATGTCTTTTTTTGAATTTGACAGCGACTTTTAGTGAGGTTGTTTCGGCGCGGTTTCTATTTATGGATACGATATCTGACATTATGCGGCCTCCTTCAAAGCGGCTTCGAGTTCAGCCCTAAGCTTTTTAGGGTCCTTGGGTCTTGGAAAATATACATGCCAAGGATAGCCGGTGATACTTGATATCCTTTCGCATGTATCCATGCTTAGGCCGGATTTACCTGATAATATTCGTGATACTTGCGCTTGAGATAGTTTTAATTTTTTTGCGATAAGTTTTTGTACCATTTATTTTTCCTCCATGCTGTTTTGCATGTTATGTATATATACCTCATATGCAATGTTGTCAACTCTTTTTTTGCATGTCAGGGATATTTTTTTTGTTCCATTATATGCACAGTATGTATAATGTGAAGATGCTATGAAAAATGACCCTAAAATAGATTTGGCTAAAAAAGCCTTTGGTGCTGTTTTTAAAGCGAAAATGGCCGAACATGGCTACAGCCAAGAATATATTGCTGACAAACTGTCCATATCGCAGGCACAAATAAATAGGCTTGCAAATGGGAAGTCCCCTGGCAGTGTGAAAAGCCTTACCGCCATATCTGGATTGTTTGGCAGAACATATGAAGAAATGATGAAAGAGGGGTATTCCTTAATTGGTGAAGGACCACCGATCCCAAAACTTACCACCGAAGAAATCAAAATAAAAGAACTGGCCCCCCTTATAAAACAACTCGACCCCACCGGCATAAGCTATATAAAATCCATGATCCAGAATTACCTCAATGAGCAAAAAAAGCGCGAGGTTATCATGCTTGACGAACAAGCAGAACTTTTTGAACTAATCCGGCAAATGGCCGAAAAAGCGGGTGTTCCTTTCGAACGGTATCAAAAACACCCCGAATTTAAAGACGCGATAAAAAAAGCGATGCAGAAAATTAAAGAAAATAAAGAGAAAAATCAAAGCATTAATACCATATAAAACAAGTATTGTTTTAAAAATAGGTATTTTACACTATTGACATAATGCGTCATAAGTGTTTTGAATTCGTATCCCCCCCCCACCACTCCGGTATGTCAACGGCGACATATCGCCCGGAAAAGGAGCTGAGCATGAAAGAATTGGAAGCTATTTTTAAACGGATCACGGACGATATCAGGCATGTAGATCGGCACCATGCCATTTCAGAACTCGGATATGCTCTGATTAGAGCGCAGAAATTTCAGAAAATACAGAGGATGCGGCTAACGCTCAAGGATGCACGGGACATGCGAGTTTATAAGATATTGAGAGACGTTATCAACGAGTTAGAGCTTCCTATTCTGCTCAGTTCGAAAAATAAATTAAACCTACTCAGGAGGGTAAAATGAGAGTAATTACTATTATCATGTTGGTGTTTTTGATGGCGTGTGGCGGTGGCGGGGGTGACGAGTCTGAACAACCGGCACCACCGGAAGAAATAACACCTATTTTAGATTTAATGCGGCCAGACCCAAACAACCGGCTTACATGGCAAGGCACATATGAGATTTCGAGCCTTTCGGGATGGACTACGGACGGAAAATACTTTTCGGCAGGTGGAGAAGATGTTTTTGGATATTATGCCGTTAATGTCCCCAAATTAACCGTTAAAAACGAAATGATAAATATAGTCGTTTACCAAAACGGGATAAAAGTTGTAGATGTGTGCGAAGTATATTCCAAAAAAGAAGATTTTATATTTGGAGTCTTGGATATGTCCACATACAACCATACCGTTACACTCGAAGGCGAAAATTACAGTGTTACAATGGTAAAAATGACAAGCAAAATTGATGAAGAACTTTTTGACTGTTTGTGATTGACATTTATAAAAAAATAATGTAGTTTGGTTTTGCTTTAGCAGGCACCGTTTTTGTTTTACCTACAAATTTAACCTCTTAGCTCATTTTCAGAAGGACTTAGAAAATGGGCTTTTCGTGTTTATCAAAAAACTATCGAAATTTTTTAAATAAAAAATCAGAAGAAAACATATCTACTGGTTTTGACCCTATCTTTATACCAGAAATCCTGTTTGACTTTCAGGCTGATCTAACTGCATGGGCCATCCGGAAAGGAAAGGCCGCTATATGGGCAGGGTGCGGCTTGGGGAAAACGCTCATGCAGTTAACATGGGCGGCTAATGTTTGTGAATACACAAATAAGCCCGTTTTAATTCTTGCACCGCTCGGCGTAACAGCACAAACTAAGCGGGAGGCGTTGGATAAGTTAAATATCACGGTTGATATTTGCCGCAAACAAACAGATTGTGGCAAAAGTATCAACATCACAAATTACGAAAATCTGCACAACTTTAACACATCCGAATTCTCTGGAGTTGTTCTGGATGAATCCTCAATTTTAAAAAACTATTCCGGAAAAATCAAACAACAAATAATAGATTCGTTCGCAAAAACAGAATTTAAGTTATGCTGTTCGGCAACGCCATCCCCCAACGATTACACAGAGATAGGCAACCATGCTGAATTTTTAAACGTTTGTTCACGCACTGAAATGCTTGCAACATATTTTATCCATGATTCAGGGTCCACTCAAAAATGGCGGCTAAAGGGCCATGCAGAAAAAGAATTTTTTAAATGGGTTTCTACATGGGCCGTTATGATCGAAAAGCCATCTGATATTGGTTACGATGATCATAGTATGATTTTGCCACAATTGAACTTTTTCGAGCATAAAGTTGAATCAAAATTAGAACAAGGGGAAATGTTTTGTGTGGCAGCACAAACATTGAAAGAGCGCAGAGACGCACGAAGGAAAAGCATAAAAGAACGATGCCAACTTGCAGCACAAATCAATCAAACAATCGATGGCATATGTTTAAATTGGTGTGACCTAAACGACGAAAGTGCAATGCTTACTGGCATGATCGATTCGGCGGTTGAGGTTAAAGGCCCTGATAAAAACGAATTAAAAGAGAAAAATATGCTGGCATTCGCCAAAGGTGAAATAAAATCATTGGTCACAAAACCTAAAATAGCGCAATTCGGCATGAATTGGCAAGTGTGTAGTAATATGTGTTTCGTCGGTTTGTCGGATTCGTTTGAATCATTTTACCAGGCCATGCGGCGATGCTATCGGTTTGGTCAAAAAAAACCCGTGAATGTGCATATTATCATATCTGAAAAAGAGGGCAGCGTGCTGGAAAACATTAAGAGAAAAGAAGCAAACGCGAGCGCAATGTTAAAAAAGATGGTCAAGCATATCAGCATAAACACTACCAAAAATATCAAAAAGACGACTACTACCGAAGCTAAAAAAACAATTAAATTTAAACCGCCAAAATTTATGGAGGTCGCATGATTTTAAAACAGGAGCATAGTGAAAGCTGGAGCCTATACAATGCAGACTGCATTGATTTAATGTCTGAATTACCTAATGATAGTATTGATTATTCAATATTTTCGCCCCCCTTTGCAAGCCTATATACATATTCCGACAGCCTTAAAGATATGGGCAATAGTAAATCGGATTCAGAATTTTACACCCATTTTAAATTTATGGTTAATCATTTGTTTCGAGTTGTAAAACCGGGTCGGCTGGTTTCGTTCCACTGCATGCTCATCCCGGCAATGAAAGAACGTGACGGATACATAGGGTTAAAAGACTTTAGGGGCGATTTAATCCGGATATTTCAAGATGCCGGATTTATTTTTCATGGAGAAGTAACAATCTGGAAAGATCCACTTGTTGAAGCAACGCGGACAAAGGCCCTTGGGTTAATGCACAAACAACTCTGTAAAGACAGCTCTATGTGTCGTCAAGGGCTGCCAGATTATGTGGTCACAATGCGGAAACCGGGAGAAAATAAAAGCCTTATTGCACATCCTGCCGGATTGTCTGTTTACGCAGGGGCAGAAACGCCCGAAGGAAAAGTATTAAGCCATGAAATTTGGCGAAAGTATGCAAGCCCTGTTTGGATGGATATTCGCCAAACAAACACATTAAATCGTATCCCTGCCAGAGATTCAAAAGATGAAAAACACATCTGCCCTTTGCAGCTTGATGTTATTGAGCGGTGTTTAACCCTCTGGTCTGCACATGGCGACATTGTTTTTTCGCCGTTCGCAGGTATTGGCAGCGAGGGGTATAAAGCTGTTGAGATGGGGCGTAAATCAATAGGGGTAGAACTAAAACCGAGCTATTACAATGTTGCCATTAAAAACATGCAGCAAATAGAAAACTCGCCTAAACAGCAAGAAATGTTTGGGTAAAGTTAAAGGAGGTGAGGCCTATGACCTAAACCCGCACAACCGTTAACTTTTCGAAATTAATTTTTTTTTACATTAACTCAGAATGGTTGACTGGATGCTGTGCAATTCGGAAGGTACTGAAGATTCAACAATAGCGTGGCCCCCCTGGCTAACTAACCGGCCGGGGGGTTTCAAAAAAGGAGGGGAAAATGGAGCCAACAGAAGTTGTTAAAAAATTGCTGAAAAAAAAAATTGATCTGAACAAAGACAATAGTTTCCTTACGTTACATGCTGCAATTATACACAACAACGCTATAGATTCAGCAATTGAAGAAATTAAAAAAACCGGGTTGCTGTATGAGAAACAGGAATTATCTGATCTCGCAAAAATAATAAAAGAGGCGGAACCCACTTTTTCTTTTGGAGGAGATTGGCGGCTGGGCTGGGAAGCTTGCTATACAGAAATTAAGTGCAAACTAAAAAACCACGGACTTTGGCACAAATAGAGCGGATGATGATGGAAAACCCCCAACTCGAAAACGGATATACCAGGATAGCGAACGAAATTATGGACGCATTGATGCGGATTCGGATTCCAGGCGAACAAACCCAGTGTCTATTATTCATTCTTCGCCAAACATACGGCTACAATCGGAAGACAGCAAGAATATCAATGCCTGAATTTATGGAAGCTACTGGATTAAAAAGACAATATGTTTATCGAGCGCTAAAAAGCTTAAACGAAAAACGCATAATAAGAATCAATAATGATTCCAAAAAGCACAAAGTGTATGGAATTAATAAAGATTATTCGAAATGGGGAGAAATTAAGAAAAGAATCAATAATGATTCCAAACCAGAGATAAACACCTATAATAATAATGTAATCGACATAAAAGGAATCAATAATGGTTCGGAACCAATAATGGTTCCAAAAGGAATCAATAATGGTTCCTACTATATTAATAAAGAAAAAAGAAAATATATAGTCGAGTTTGACGACTCGACCCCGCCCCCCAAAAAAGAAAAAATTCCTTACAAAGAAATCATCGAATATTTAAATCAAAAAACCAATTCATCTTTCCAGGCAAAAACAAAAAAAACACAGCGAAGCATAAAAGCGAGATGGAACGAGGGGTTCCGAACTGAAGATTTTAAAGCTGTGATTGATGTTAAGGCCGATCAGTGGATGGCAGATTCAAAAATGGTGGCGTATTTAAGGCCGGATACTCTCTTTTCAGGGAAATTTGAAGGGTATTTACAGGAAAGCAAGCGGGGGGGCACACAGGAATACACAGTTGAAATGGAGCCGTTAAGAATATGAAACCCGATATAATCAACATAATCACACGGGAAGGTGTGGAGCTAAAACAGAAAGGCGTCAATCATTGGGGGCTTTGTCCGTTTCACTCCGAAAAAACGCCATCGTTCGCTGTTAACCCCGGAAAGCAGAAATTCAAATGCTTTGGCTGTGGGGTGTATGGGGACGTAATTGATTTCATCCAAATGCGATACGGTCTGACCTTTCCCGAAGCCAAGGTCAAGTTAGGCATGGAGCCGGATCGTAAAACACGGGCCATGATTGAGCGGGAAAAGAAACAAGCCAAATTGGTTGTCGATTTCAGGCAATGGGAAGCAAGATATTCTGCGTATTTGGGTAATGCAATCAGAACAACCAGGGATTGTCTTTCGAAAGCAACGGAAAAGCAGATTGAACAATTCGGGTATCTGTACCACGGGCTGACCATGTGGGAACATCACCTTGACGTATTAACCGCTGGATCAGATCAGGACAAATTCAAGCTGTGGGGGGAATTGAAATGAACGATTTCGATTTAGGCGCGGCATTAGCAGAAGAAACATTCCGAGAAAAAATAGAGCGGTGGCTGTTATGGGGGCCGGGTGAGTTTTCTATAGCTGAAATTTATCGGGATTTAGGGTTCCAGACGCCAGAAAATAAAGCCGAAGCGTTTCAGGCGTGTGAATATTTCGTCAAGTCGGGATTGCTTGAGAGAGTTGGATCAAGACGGGGGATGTTCCGACCCACAAAAAAAAATTTAAAGCCGATAGACTTTACAGAAGCAGACGACACTCCGGTAAACATCTGGTTGCCGTTCGGCCTTTCGAACATGGTTGAAATCATGCCGGGCAATGTAATTATTTTGGCCGGCCAGGAAAATTCAGGGAAAACGGCGTTGGTATTAAACATCATCCGTTGGAATTTCAGGCAATGGAAGATTCATTATTTCAATTCTGAAATGGGGGCCGGTGAAATGAAAAAGCGTCTCAAGCTGTTTGACGGGATTGTTTTATCGGATTGGAAATTTGACGCATACGAAAGAGATTCTGATTTTTCAGACGTTATTTTCCCCGGGGAAGGCAACCTGAACATCATCGACTTTCTTGAATGCCACGACGAATTTTACAAAATGGGGGCCTACATCAAAGATATTCACGCCAAGCTTGACGGAGCCATTGCTATAATCTGCATCCAAAAAAATCCCGGCTCAGATGACGGTATCGGCGGCAAGCGGACAATGGAAAAAGCGCGGCTCGCATTAGCTCTGTCTCCTGGCGAATGCAAAATTACGAAAGCGAAGAATTTTAAATCAAAAGATAATCCGAATCAGGCTGTTTATAAGTTTAAACTTGTGAACGGCTGCAAACTCGTTGAAGTCGAGACATGGAGCAAGCAGACGATTAAGAAAATCAAGCGGGATAAGAATGAATAGACAAGAATTATCAGAAATCGAAAAACAAATCTTAAAAACACGCAGCATACGCAGGGCGATACAGCGCATAGAATCAGAATTGCAACAGAGATTAAACAGGCTTGCAATGTATCGTATCAAGTTGTTTGCGGCGAGAAAGGGGGAGTGAATGTTTATAGAATATCCAAATAACCAATACCACGAAGGCATAGAAATTGACGAATATAACGGCACAATTTCATTAGTAAAAGCGAATCGTGCAGATGACGGCAAGGTCTGGAAAAAATGGTGCTATCCCCAGGGCCGGGGAAAAGGCGCTGGGCCGATTGAAAAATCATTGCCGTGGAAAATCGAGCTAGGATCCAGGCAACAGGCTGTTGAATTGTTGCAAAAATTATTACAAGCCATTTCCGGCGGTATGTATGACGACCAAATTCCCCCACCCGACGACACACAACAGGGACCACCGGTTAGCAACATAGGCGGGGACATTCCATTTTAGGGGGGCGCAATGTACAAACCAGGACCGCGACGAAAAAAAACATGGGACAATATGTGTAAAAAATTCGGATATGACGATTTTAAAACTCTGCTTGAATCCGAATACTCGAAAGTTCGGACCGCAAGGGAATTGGGGAACCATCTGGGGCTGACCGAAGCGACAGTTTGTAATTATCTTCACGCCTGCGGAATTCCGATAAAATCACGGCCTCGGCACCGAAAAGACATTTCGAACGACCAGGTGTTGAGGCTGATAAAGCAAGGTTGGAAATACCGGGAAATCGCTGAAAAATTAGGCGTCACACATTCTTTTGTCGGGTCGATTGCAAAGGGAGCACGGTCCGATCCGGGGGTAGAACCAAAAAAAGAATTCAAAGCGTGCAAGATTTGCGGGGCGAAACGGGGAATGAACCGCTGGTATTGCGGAAAATGTTTATCGCGGATATCGAGCGAAACCGCAACAATGGAGGACGGAATATGCTTTGGTTAAAAAATATGTACATTTGGGCAGGGGCAACAACACTAACGGTAATATTTTTGGCTCTGTTGATGTGGGCTGAGAGGGGGGAGGCATGAGCGATTTTCAAGCTTTTTTGGTTGTTGTTGGTTTTATAGCGTATTTCGTATTTATTTACAAGATGACGAAGGGGTAGCATGGAAATAACACTATCGTTCGACAGTTCAGATTTTTCAATTAAACCGATCCGCTCAGAACTTCGAGACGTGGCATGGTGGCGGGGGGACAATGTGGATTATGTGGAAGTTATCTGGATCTGGTTGTGGTTTCGGCTGACATTTTTTTGGAGGGATTAATGGCAGAAAAAACATGGAAACGAGTCGAAAGAAAGATTGCAAGATTTTTCGGGGCCGAAAGAAACCCGTTATCCGGTGAAAACTCTAAGCACTCTCGGTCCGACAGCCTACACGAACGATTGTTTATCGAGACAAAGCACCGGAAATATCATTCAGCAGTAACCTTGTGGCGGGAAACGAAAGAAAAAGCGAAAAAGGAAGGGAAGACACCGGTTATCTGTTTAGCTGAAAAGCATAAGAATGGGTTTTGGGTGATGTGCCATAGTGACGACTTGGAGACTGTTTCAAACGAAATAAAAAAGGCATAGCCCGGCAGGACCGGGCTTATGTATTTATTGAGGGCACAAAAAGTTTGCTAAAAATTGTTCTCCGTCTTCGTGCAAAATGCCATAAAATAATAACTGGACACCACGCGGTAAATTGCCAAAATCTTCTTTTGTCACTATTTTAACCTGGGCGTCAAAGATAGCATCTAAGGAATATTTGATTAAAAAACTATCACAATTGTTTCTGCGGCTTAGGGCTATTTCAACCGCCCGGTCGATAGCTTTCGTAAAGATTTCTTTTTTTGATACTTCATCCATTTTCATCTCCTATGCCCGGCAGAACCGGGCTTTATGTATTTATTTTTATCTTCTGGACACTTCGTCTGCAAATGCTTTTTCAGCCTGTTCTCGGTCGAAACTGTACCCCTCCCAATCACCAGCAGCGAAGCGGTTTTCAAACTCTGCATTTAATACATCTAATTCTTGTTGAGTGTATCCATCGGTGTTTTCTAATGTCATCATTTTTTCATCTCCTTAAATTCTCTATGTGATTCAAGCACTCTCCGGACATAACTTGATAATGTCCGGTCGTCTTTAATCGCCTGCTCTTCGAGCCACCGCTTTAACTCTGCGGTGACTCTGAGCTTAATGTCGGCTTTAGCTGGTTTCATGTTTACGCCTTTTCATCCCCCCTCAATACATTCCACGAGGACCATTCAGACGTCTAAAATCTCTTTAAGGTCTTGTATTTCGTCACTATTGAGGGACGCCTCTTTCCAGTGCTCAATATCAACAACAAGCCCTTCGAAATCTTCAACCGACATTTCTTGAAATGGCTTTAAATATGTTTCGCCATTGTCGGCGGTGATTTTACCACTATGGTTTTCAAGACCAAAATGTGTTTCTGTGTGTTTCATCATCCCCCCTCATCAACCCCTCAACAATAATCACTATCGCTGAGAGGCTGATAACTGTGTATGTTAGGCTAATTCCCTCAAATTTTCGTTTCTAAGGCCGTTAGACCCATATTTATGTCTGATTTCATCCATCGAAAAAACTTTTTTACCCTTTTTTCTGTATCCCGAGTTATGCCAATACCAGGCGGTTTTGTTACGGGACCATCGGAAAGACATTTCTTTGAGTTGTTTCTTATATCTCCAGGTTTCGCCGGATACCCACAGCCAAGAACCACAAACTTCTCCCTTAATCGTTTTCCATGTCTTAATTTCGTTCCATTTTTTTAAGAGTTCATCTGCAATATTGACATCATTTGCGGCCTGCCGCTTGTCGTATTGTGACCATGTTGCTGTTTTGAGCGTTTCATAGGCTGCGTTGACAAGCTTCATAATTTCTTCATCTCCGCCGTGGTCCGGGTGATACTTTAGACAAGCCCGCCGATAAGCTGCTTTTAAGTCGTCTTTATTTTCTGGTTGCAAAATTGCGATGGCTTCTCTAATATTCATTTCATACCTGCCTTTCATCCGAGAGTTTGGTTAGGCCCGTCTCAGTGTTGGCGCACTGGAACGGGCTGTTTTGTTTATAATGCGATCCAGTATCTATCAAAAGCATGGCTGTCATCAAAGCCGGTAACAAATAGCGCAGGCTCTTCCCAATTGCTGCTGTAAACTAAGCATTTCCCGCTGTAATTCTCAACAGGCTGTCCGGTTTCCCAATCTCTAATAATTTGTTCGTTTGTCAGTAAAAAGGTTTTTGCCTTCATTTTTTTCTCCTTTCGTTTAAAGTTACTAATATATATTGCACACAATGTGCCAAGTGTTCACTAAAATATGATATTTTTATATTCAATATTATCAATGCTTTAATGATTTGCGCCATACTTATGTTTCCCAAACTGTGAACAAATATTGTCAGTTTTTCAGGTTTTTGACAATAATTGTCAGGCGGTTTTATCTGTAATGATTTCAGGGGGTCAGAGAGGGAGGGAATGGGGTTCTTTGATGGGGTGACAAAATATGTCAAATAACAAATATGTAATTTATTGGTTGCAATATGTACAAAAATGTAATATATGAGAATATATGATACAAAAACGTGAATATGTGGGAATATATGGCAACTAAGCGAAAACCGGGAAGGCCGAAGAATAGGTCGAGAGCCGGTAGACCCCCCAAGATGACGCCTGAGACAGTAAAAAAATTAGAGGAAGCGTTTGCTCTCGGATGCACAGACAGGGAAGCTTGTTTTTTTGCCGGAATTACTAAACCCACATTATACAAATATCAAGACGAAAATCCTGATTTTATTGACCGAAAAAAGACACTTAAAGAAAGACCTGTCTTGCTTGCACGCCAATCTGTCATTGAACACATGGAGGGTGACGGCAAGCTGGCCCTGGAATTCCTGAAATGTAAGAAAAAGAATGAATTCAGCACGAAAGCGGAACTGGACATAGGCGAAAACCTCACAAAGTCAATATCCGATACTCTCAAGCTGATCAGAGAGCGACGTGACGCACAGCAGCATATCAAGAGTATTACGCCCGTGGGCGAAGTTGACCAACCCACTGAAAAGATAGAATATGACGCAAACGGCGAAAAGTGAAGAAATAGAGCTGTTAGAGACGGTCGAACGCTGGTTCGATGACCCGTATGCGTTTGTTACTGAGTGTATCGGTGTGACTCCAACAGCACAGCAGGCACAAGCATTAAGAGCGGTTGAACCAGGGGCGCACGTATCAATTAGGGCCGGACATGGCGTTGGCAAGACCGCGTTTGTCTCCTGGGTGGTGCTTTGGTTTTTATTCACGCGGGCGAATGCGGTTGTTCCGTGTGTGGGATCGAGCAAGGACCAGCTTAGAGACGTGTTGTGGGCAGAGTTGGCGTTATGGGTTCGCAAACTGCCGGATGACATGCAGGCAGAGTTAGAGATCCAGGCCGAAAAGATTGTTGTTGGGGGGGTCAAGACGCATTTCGCTGTTGCCAGGACGGCGAGAAAGGAAGCCCCGGAAGCATTGCAGGGATTTCATCGTGAAAACCTGATGTTTGTACTGGATGAAGCATCGGGTGTACCTGATGAAGTGTTTGAAGTCGCTCAAGGGGCATTGACGAAAAAGAATGTCATATCCATTATGACCGGGAACCCAACCAGGCTATCGGGAGAGTTTTACGC
>Ga0272440_1001731_pt1 | contig 17587 bp, 14 predicted proteins | sample SSMMMBAug17_FD_192440 | JGI IMG/M metagenome (GOLD analysis project Ga0272440, IMG submission 192440) | Marine sediment archaeal communities from Little Sippewissett salt marsh, Falmouth, MA, United States - SSM-MMB-Aug17 | ecosystem: Environmental > Aquatic > Marine > Wetlands > Sediment ... | reverse complement strand
GCATTGAATGAGAGTTATCAATGATAAAAACTACATTTTGATTGGATGTTGCTGAACATATAGTTATTGAAAAAATTGTCAGTAAATTCAAAATAATAATAATTATTTTTTTTAAATTGATCATTATTCCTCCTTTATTATCTACTTATTTATCTCTTGTCTTGACAACTATCTTATTTTTTTATATTTTTACAAATCAGTATCTTTTTAAAAAAAAAGGCGCAAATATTATTTTTTGCATTTGCAAGAGTTAATTTTTTTTAGATCATTATCAATGATAAAAGGTACTTAACTTATATTTTTTGGGGTTATATAAAGAAGTCAGTCTTTATATAACCCATTTTTTTACATTCTAAATTACAATTCTGGGACACCTGATGGTATTATACATATAAATTTCAATATATTATCATCTATATTTTTAATCTGATGTTCTTCGTTGTTTGGAATATATATTGAATCATGTTGTTTAATAGTTTTCCATTCACCATTGCAATATACAGTGCCTTTTCCAGAAACAACAAAAATTTCATGTTCCCAATCATGGGAGTGACGTGGTGTATATCCATTGTTTGACAACTCAAAAAATCGCATGCAAAAATTTTTTGCACCTTCATTTTTACCTATTAAAATTCGGCCAATTAATCCTTTTGCAATTTTATTATTAATATTTTTTGGAATTAAATCTATAAAATTTACTATTTTCATACCTTGATACCTCCTTTAATTAATTTTCTGATATATAATTTTTATTACAGGGCTGATAACCTTACAGCCCTATAGATTTTATTAAAGTATAAATGGAGCATTAGTGTCGTAAAAAAGGTGATAAGGAAAACTGTTTGAATTTTTAAATTTTGCAATAATACCTTCATAGTTTATATCTATTACGACATTACCAATATAAGAAGTATAAGGTAAATATTGTCCAAAACAGTTAACAGGTCTATTTTTATCTATTAGATTGTTAATAAAAATAGAAATTTTGTTTATATTATCTATTGTTAATTTCTTTTTATTATGTTTTATCCAAATTTCATTATTTTTCACGCATATTTTATTTTTCTTTAGTTCAAGATTTAAATAGTTCATTGCTAATATAAATAAATAAACACGTGAAAGGTTTATTATTTGTTGTTTTCTAACTTTTTGATCAATCTGAATTATCGTCTTTAGTCCAATTTTTGAAGCATTATGATATTTAGGATCAACTATATGACATATTAAATCATTATTAGTTTGTGTATTGATAAATGGTATCTTCTCTTGATTTATAATTAATATACCTTTATCCCCTTTATGTATGTTATTTTCTGGAAAAGCGATTGTGTTTTTAAGCACAATACCTTTATCAGTTATATCATGTATAACTGATAAACACTCCGTAACAAATATATCAGTGTTATTTTTCATTACTTGTCTCCTTTTATGTTATCTGAATACAACTTATAAATATCAGTTGTATTCAGATTTTTTTTGTTTACCAATTAAAAAAAGTAGTAGGGTTATACCAACCATCATTTATAACTTGTTCTTCACTCCAACCATTAGCCCTACCCCAACCATAGCTTTTATAATTATCATTTATTCCAAAATGTAGATGATTATTAGATCTATCTTTATTTGAATTATCATCGCTTCCAGATAAACATTCTCCACTGTTATTAACAGTCGTGCATTTATACGCATCTCTGATTTTTCCTATTTTTTGGCCTTTAGTAACTCTATTATTAATCTTTAAACTTTGTGAATTCTCTAAATGCCCATAATATGCGTAAAAATTTTGCCCAGAGCATTCATGTTCTATAATAATGAATGCATTCCAATATTTTCTGTAGTCGCTAGTATAATCACTTCTATCAGTATTTATTAGCTTTATTGTTCCATCACAAATAGCATATACATAAGGATTTTGATTGCTTGTTAGATAATCAATACCTTTATGTCTTCCTAGTGTAGAACTTCCAGCATTAAAACTTAAAGAATTGTTATTATCTATGATATATTTACTTTCAAGCGGCTTACTGGCATCAATATTAGAATGTTTGTAAAGATTGAATGTATATTTCCCTCCTTGATAGCCATTAATTATATAATAGACATAAGAATCTCCATTTAACAGATCAGAATATTCAATGAAGCTTTCATCTTGTTGTAGGTCAGCTTTAATACTCTTGCGAATATATCTAAAATTATATCCATCATATGTATATAAATAAAGATCGGGGTCTCCTGAAATAGGTGTTATCAAGGCTATATACTGATAACCAGTTTGGAAGTATGACGATGGTGCATAAACTGCATGTATTTCACCTGTTTCAATATATGCAGTATAATTATAAACAAGCTCATTTGATGAATACGATTTTGATATTTTTTTTATTTGTTTTTCATCAAAAGAAGAATTCTTCTCTGATAGATAAAGATCAATATCATAATCTCCTTCCATATCTCTTTTTAAGGCTTCATTCTCATTATTGTTATTTGAATCTGATATAAATTCATCCATGTTTGGTGAGTTATCACATCCAAAAAAAATAATATTAATTAACAATATAAAAAATATGTATTTATAATTCATATTAACTCCTTCTTGACTTTACCGATTTTTTTTAATAATCAAAAAAAGGTATTCTTTTGTTTTTATAATCTTATTTAAGAATCTAATAAAGTTTACCTACCAACCAAAAGGAAGCTTCCTCCTTCCTTTTGGTTTATTTTATGCTTCCATAATACCACCACCTCCTTTCTTCTACAAATTCCCATTATGTTTATGCGTTATACATTTCTATGCGTGATACATTTTTAATGGAAGTTTTGAGTTGGGAAATAAGCCAATAATTCTTTCTATTTTCTTCCCCATACCCTTTCTTTTTACAATTGGATAACCAACATAAGATGCTGAAGGTAAATGAGTACCTCCACAAGGATAAATAGTATTACGACTTTTCCAATACCAAGCCTCAGGTTCTTCAGGATGAGGAAAAACAGTAATTGGTTCATCATTTTTTACAAGTTTATTTATAAATTCTGTAATTTCTTTCAAGTCATCTTCTTTAAACGTTCTTTTTTTCACAAAGTCTAGCCTAGCTTGATCAGTTGTAATATGAGCACCTTTAATATGCTTTATCATTTCAGGGTATAAATGCTGAATACCCATTAAAACGAGATGTATTCCTGAATGATTAACAGTTAGTTTTGCTCTTTTATCTATGTCTATCGTTACCTTTAACTTCATATTAATACTAAAAAGATTAATATATTCAGGGGGAATTATATGATGAATTAATGTATCCACGCTTATTATTGGAAAATCATCTAAATAAAGCATTCTACCAACACCTTTTTGTGTATCATTAAATGGAATTGAGTGTTCATTAAAAATTAAATACCCTGAATCACCTTGCTGACCGCCTTGTTCAGGAAATGCGACTGTTTGATTTGTTATTATTGCATTCTTATCAGTATCTATTCCAGTAACGATTGCATCGCATTGACTTAAAAATGGATCTTTATAAAAAATTTTTTCTGTTTTTTTCATTTAATACATCCTCCATATACTTCTAAATAACTTCTCCCGCTGTCTGGAGATATAGTTACTATAGTTTTATTAATACCAAGCTTAATAGCCATTTTTTTGGCTGCATAAACATTAGCTCCGGAAGAAATCCCTAACAATAACCCTTCTGTTTTTGCTAGTTCTTTCATACATGTTACAACATCTTCATAGTCAACTTCTAATACGTCATCTATTATACTTGTATTTAATACAGGTGGAATATAGCCAATTGAAAAACCTTGAATTTTATGCTTAATAGCTTTTCCTTGTAAAACATCGCACCCTTTGGGTTGAACAGCAATAATTAGAGCGTGAGGAAATTTTTCTTTTATTCTAGTGCCTATACCTGTAATAGTTCCTCCACTACCTATTCCAGCAACAAAACAGTCAATCTTTTCAAGACTATCTAAAATTTCTAAAGCTGTACTTTTGAAATGAGCTCCGGGGTTAGATGGATTTCGAAGCTGATCTAACCATACATATTTGTCTGGTGCTTGTTGTATAATTTTTTTTGTTTTTTTTATATGAGAGTCATTACCAATTTCATGATTAGAAAGTATAACTTCAGCACCATATGCTTTAAGCATTTTAATTTTTTCTTTACTATAGTTATCTGGAATAACTAATTGTAATTTATAACCTTTAATAGCTGATGCTATAGCCAGGCCAATACCTGTATTGCCTCCTGTAGGTTCTATTATAATTTGGTCTGAATTTGGTTTTAAAATACCTTTTTCTTCGGCATCTATAATCATTTGTAATGATATTCTGCTTTTGATACTGCCTCCTGGGTTAAATTCTTCAACTTTTAAGTAAATATCAGCAGAATTTTTGGGTATATTTTTAGTAAGCCTTACCATTGGGGTGTTACCCATATATGATAATATATTTTTTTCATTCATATTTAAATCCTTTCATTAAATTTAAATTAAGCTAATGATATTTGTGGATTAAATCTATTAAATAGTCGATCAAATAATTCTTTAAAGTTTATAAATAGTCTATCTTTCATCGTCTTCTTTAAAGGCTTTTCTAATAATCTTTTTAAAGCAATCGATTCTCTAATAACAGTTACAATTTTATTTTTATTTTTTATTATTATAGATAATTTATGGCTATATTTTAATTGTTTTTCTGGTTTAATTGTGAAAATTATGTATTTGTCAGATTTATAAAAGACTTTAAGTTTATGATCTTCTGTAAGATATATTGATACATTTTTGAGCCCTTTACCACGTAATGCTAACCAATTTTTTGTTATTGGAACAACACCATACACTTCAATATCTTGTCTTGGATTTAATAATTGATATTGATTTACAATTACAACATTGGAATTGTTTGGAACATCGTCAGTTATAACTACATTTGGGCTAATTTCACAATTATCACCAATTTTGATAGGACCTAATATTTTTGCAAATGCCCCAATACAGACATTGTTACCAATTGTAGGGTGTCTTTTTCCTAATATAACTTTATTACCAAATTTTGAAACTCCTAAAATAACACCTTGAAGTATATAACAATCGTCACCTATGATAGTAGTTTCTCCAATGACAGTTCCTGTTCCATGATCACAAATGAATCGCTCTCCTATCTTAGCAGCTGGATGGATTTCTATACCTGTTTCTATTTTTGCCTTTTCTGAAATTTGTCTGGCGATTTCTTTTAAAGATATGGTTGAAGATGTTTTGTAATAATAAATTGCATTTGCTATTCTATAATACATGACTGCTTTAAATGCAGAGTAAGATTTCCATATATATTCACATGAACCTTTTGCTGCGGGATCCTTTTTTGCAAATGCTTTTAAATCATTAATTATTAATGTTAATATTATTACTACTATATTTTGCTTTATTTGATCATTTATTTCTGCATTAACTAAAATACAAGATATTTCATACTTAATTTTTTTTTTCAAATCTGATAAATTAGTCATTTTTATAACCTCCTGTCAAAAATGTTATTATCATTAATTACTATATTTATCTGCGAATTTCGTATTGACAGACAAGCTTTCAATCCTATTTTTATGTTATAATCTTTTAATAAAAAAAGGCTAATTGTCTTTTTTAGAAAACGCAGATTTTAAAATTATAAAAGATTCTTCTGTAGGGTTATATAATGACAGTTATATAACCCTAATTTTTACTACGAAAAATAATGTAACATATAATAACCTTGCTTTTTATTAAATACTTTCGCAGTTATGCTATTTATATAGTGCATCTAATATGCCATGATGTTTTATATTATTTTTATAAAATAAATTAATAACTTATAAAAATTTATATATATATTAACTTTTATAAATGAAAAGATTTGTGGGTCAAAATATTTTTTTTGCTTTTTATAAAAGGACAACAATAATAATATAAATTATGAGGATGATTTCTTTTTTGTGAGGGGTTAAATTGCAGCTTAAAAATTCATCGAAACAAAATTTTAATAGTTTTACTAAGTGTTATTTCGAAAGTTGTAAAAAAATACTTTTTAATTCTTTATTATCAGGATAATCTAAACATAACTTTCTAAACAATGGTAAATAAATAATATCTAAAATTTGTTTATTTTGCTTAATATCACTTACCATATTTTCTTTATATTGTTTTGATGTGTAAAAACTTTGTTCTAATTCTTCACGAAGTGAAGTAAGATTATAATCTAATTTTGTAACTTGATGACTACAATCATATAGTTCCCATGGTATTTTTCCATCTTTTTTTAAAAGTAAATCTTTTTCCAAAGCTATTTTCCATAGTTTTGTACCAGGAAAAGGTGTAAATATAGGTAGATAGATATAGGGAATTCCTTTTATTAATTTTAATTGTTCAAATCCTGTTCTTGCTTCATATTCGGTTTCAAAGAAAAAACCTATCATATAATCTGCCATTAAGATTAAACCATTTTTTTTAGAAATATAAACTGCATGTTGTACCAAATTTATATATTCATTTATATCTTTTTTATTTAATAAAGGTCTTTCATAAATTTTAAGGGTTTTCTTATTAAAAGATTCAATCCCCGCAAAAAATGAAAAAAAGCCAGCCTTCTTCATTAAAGTAAGAACATTTTTCTTTTCAAACCGATCAATGTCTGTTATCGAAGCAAATGAGTCAAATCTAACTTTTTTATTGTATTCTTTTTTAATGATCATTTGGCATAATGCAGTTACCCATTCTATATTTGACATAAAATCTTCATCAGTAAATGTTATAATAGTCGGAGAAAATTTTTTTATTAAATAATCTATATAATTAGATACAGAATCCATACTATTTATTCTAACAATATTTCCAGGAAAACTTTTAGGCGTTTGACAAAATGTGCAATTATACCTGCAACCTCTTTGCAAATGGACAGATAAATCTAAATTTTTCGAATCTCTTTTATCTCTATAAATATCTATATCAAGATCGTTCCAATCAGGAAAAGGTAATGAGTCTATACATTTTATTCTTTCTGCTCTACTAACTACAATTGTGTTATCAGGAAGAATATAACCTATACCTTTCATATCCTCTAATTGTTTCAATAAATCTTCTTTACTATATTTTTTTATTTTTTCAATAAGTTGTTTGAATATAATTTCACCTTCACCCACTACTATATAATCAAAAGAAGAATTTTTATTTAATATTTCCCTTAAACTCCAACGTTCATATCCTTCCATATATGATATAGCACAACCACTGGCATGCCAACCTCCAAGAATTATAGGTGTATCTGCTTTATTTTTTTTTATTGTATCCGCTATATTTTTAGCTGCAGGGTAACTAACAGTAAAAGAGGATATACCAATAATATCTGCTTCAAAATCAAATAAATCTTTAAATAAAGAAGAGTCGACTTTTCTATGAAACATTTTTACATTATAATGTTTCTCTTTTAAATACGAAGAAATATTTTGTATACCTGTGGGGGATTTTTCTATTCGTATAGCTTTACCTAATGTAACTATAGGTTGAATTAATGCTATTTTATACATAGTTTTTTATTCCTTAATAATATTCTTCCAGTCTTTTAATTTGATTTCACTTTGCCTTAATAAAGATGATCTATTATCACTACGTTCTACAGGAAAATATGGTTCAATTTCGCTTTTAATATCTTTTTCTCTTTCTATTTGAAAAACAATAAATGCCATAAGAAGCAAGCCTTTATAAAATATTGGCTCTTTTGCTTTTGGAAGAATATCACTTTTAGAGTATTGTTTTTTATTCATTATCATATCTTCTAAATACATAGCAGGGGTTGTACCATCAGAACATTTAACATTAATATAATCTTTCCAATCATCATGGTTTATAATTTTTTTATAGATATTAAATGCATTAAGCGGTGGTAAATCTTTTTCAAGTTCTTTATAAATTAAAGAAAAATAATCAAAGTCAACATTTTTTTCTTTTGTGTTATTTATATCTTCTATTTTAATAAACTCATCTTTATAGTAAAGACAGTGTGCATATGCCTCTTCTATACATTGTTCTAAGTCTCTTATATTAGCACCTTTATATGAACGTCGCATAAGCTGTCTTATAGTAAAATTGTTTATTTTTATTGTTTTCTTTTCTTTTCTGTTAATTTTTTCTACAATATGCTTAGCTAAAGGAGCAATATCCTCTTTTCGCTCATCTAAATCCGGTATATGTAATTTAAAGCCTTTTATTCTATTATATAAATCTTCTCTAAAAATTTTTTTTTTAATACAATCTTCTAAATTTTGATTCGTTGCAAGTATAACTCTTCCTTTAAACTTATAAATTTTTCCCTCTTCATCACCCAATTTTGTAAATTGGTAACTATCACTATCAAAAAAATATAAAAGTTTTTCTTGCATCTTATCGCATAGAGTATCTATATCATCTAAAAGTATAGTACCGTCTATATATTTTTCAAAAACACCTTGTCTATCTGTTTTTTGATTAGCACCTGTGTATGCTCCTTTAACATGTCCAAAAAGTTCTGAATAACCCAAGTTTGCATCCAATTTTCCAACATTTACTCTCTTAAAGTCTTGAAATTTACTTATTTTATGGATAGATTGAGCAAGTAATGTTTTACCTGTACCACTATTACCTGTAATCAGAATAGGTTTATCTCGATAAAAAGTAGCATATATTTTTGCCTTTTCCATAACATTAATTATTAAGGGACTATTACCTATAATATCAGGAAAGAACTTTTTTATATTTTCATCTGATTCTCTTTTTTTAGTTTTATTAATACTATATGGCTCATCAACTAATTTTATTTTATTTTTTACATTATAAAAATCAATTGATTTTTTTATTTCAGCTTTCAATATTTTTTTATAGTCTTTTTCTCCTTTACGTATAAAAGATGCCCCCCATTTTTCTATTGCTTTTACTCTATTAGATTCTGGGGGATATGCAGATAAGACAATAGGATCAATATCAGGTTCTATGTTTTTTATTTTCTCAAGTAGTTCAAAGCCTTTTTTATTTCTAAGTTTTTTTTGTCCACCTATACTTAAATCAATGGTACAACACATAGGTCGTATAATCTTAAAGGCTTCAATTCCTTCATTTATATTTTGTATAGGGCATAAAAAACATGAATATTGTTTATATAGTGTATTATGAATAATAGTCAAATCCTCTATATCATCTTCTAAAATTAATATTTTAGGCTTTTCATCACAATTTAATTTTTCTTTTAATATTGTATCTGTTCTTATTATATAAGGTTCATATTCATCTATACATGACGAAATGCCATAATTAGATATAGAAGAAGTAATATCTTCTGCTATATTTTTATTATTACTTAATATCCAATATTTATAAAGCATCTTATCTCCAATAAAAAACCATCCGGCTAAAGGCTCAACTTTTTAAATTTTCTTTAAAAATAATAATAAATTCTGTTCCATTATCAATATCTTTATATTCTATTGAACAATCTATCTTTTCTATCATCTGTTTTACTACAAACAATCCTTTACCTTTACCTTTATTTTCTAAAAATATTTTTTCTTGCCATAAACTATTCTTTACATTTTCCGGAATCCCTCCTGCATTATCTTTTATACTAACTTTTAGTTGTTTTTCTTTTTCTATTCTGATGAATATATTACGCTTACTATCAGTATTATTTATTAAAGCAGTAATTGAATTATCAAGTAAATTCTGAATAATACGACTAAAAAGAAATTGATTAGTAAATACAATAACTTCCTTAGAACAATTCTTTATATTTATTTCTATATTATTTTGTTCAGCTATATATTGTATATTTTCAATAATATTGTTTACCAATTTTATTAAATCAGCGTTTTCTTTATATCCAAAATGAGACGAAAATATCATATCAAGGTCAGATTCAAGTGTATAATGTGTTTTTTTTATAAAGTTAATGATTTTTTCCAAAATTTTTTCATGGTTGTTTGAATATTTATTTTCCTCATATTTTTCTACAATATCCTCCATTTCATCAAGTTTTCTATCAATAATTCTTCTTATATGATGATAATCTTTATGAATAATTTGAATATTTCTACTTTCTTCACAATATTCGTATGCAATCTGAAAGTTAAAACCCTGAAAAATCGTATCTATCATATCATCTGCTGAAATATTTATAATATCTGAGCTTTCAGAAAAAAATAATATAATATAAACATATTTGTGCTGAGTTAAATAAAATCTCATTATAAAACAAGATCTTATATTTTCTTGCTTTAAATTACCAAACCAATAAACTTCATTTAAATTATTACTATTTTCCAAATCAAGTATTTCATAACTCCATCCATCAGTTGATTCTTTTTCCCATCTCTTTTTTTTATTTAACTCCTCTTTTAATTTAGTTATATCATTTTTATTTTGTTTATAGAATTCAGTTTCATATCCACCAAAATATTTCAAATTTGTATGTTTTTTGCCAGTATTTATATTATTTTCTTTTTTGTATATTTCTATTCGTTCATCAGTAATATGATGAGCAACAAGAAAACTATCTTCTTCAAATGAAATAAGCCCTTCCAAAAGAAAAAGTTTTGGTAAAGCTTCACATAATATAGTAGAAAATTTTTTACCATTACTCTTTATATTCTTCATAAGATATATATAGAAATCTAACTTTGCTGCGAGTTTTATTGAATGATAATGTCTTTCTACTGCTGTAATACATTCATTAAAAGGGATATTAGTCGGATGTATAATAACAATCTGTCCTTTGACTTGAGACTCAAAAAATTTAATTGGGACAAAAAAGCCGTTTTCTATTTTTATATCTTGTTCAAACCCATAAAATAATCTTTCAAAATAATGTGTATATTTATATAATGGCCATTCTTTTATATTCTTATCTTTATATGATAAAGGTTCAAAATATACTAAATCCCTTAATTTAATATGGTTTATATCTTGTCTATATGTATATTGCTTTTGGTTATTATTAATTAATTGTTTGAATAAATTACTACTTTCAGTCTCTTGAGGCAAATAATTGAAAATATAAATTATTATTTTATACAATTCCTCATCAATTTTATTCTTACATATTCTTTCCAACAATTGCTTCCATTTTTCTTTTACATTTTCTTTTTCGTCATCGTTATCTATTAAAAAAGGATGTTTAAGAATATAACGAAATATATGATGGCATGTGTTACAAGAATTTTTTTGTATACAATCTTTACATGTTTCTTTTATAATTTCTATTATTTTATCTAAAGCATTTACCCTATAGTTCACAATTTTAGTTAAATTTTTTACAGTTTTTATTATTTTATCTAGACTAATTCCATCCAATGATAAATAAATATTAAATTTTTGTAACGTGTTTTCAGGAAACGACTCAATCAGATTAAAGACTGGTTCTAAATCCTCAAATATTTTGTTTACCAATTTAATATGTTTGCTTAACTCTTCTCTCTTTATAATAAAATCAAAAACATAAGATTTATTAATAATAAGTTTCATTTTTTTTTTGATATCTGAAAAATTTTTAATAAATTTTAATGAAATATCATCTCCTTCATATCTATACTGCGTTTTAAATTTTTTTATATTTTCTTGATATAAATTGTCTATAGTATTTCTATCGAAGCTGATACATTGTTGTTCAATATATTCTTTTATCATAATTTCAGCATCTATAAGAAGGTCTAATACAGACCTTGTAATTTTACGCAAAATCCAACTTAATTTCAGCTCATCCAACGTTACTTTTGACCAATTATGAATACATCCAGTTGTTGAATCATTTAAATAAAACATCACAGGACCTAGGGAAGGTTTATTCCAGATTGTATATTTTAATATCGAATCTATTATATCTTTACGCGCTTTTTCAAAAGCTTCACGTAAACTAGTTGTTGTATTTTCTTTCATATATTTTCTGATATTTTAATTTTCTTGCTGAAAACTTTTTAGTAGTTTTATTAATTCGCTATCAGGTATCGTTTTTTTCTCGTCCGGAGTTATTTCTTTAATAATACTACCTGATCGCATAAAGAATATTCTATTTCCATATTGAACAACTTGATTAGGATTATGCGTTACCCAAACTAAAGTTACATTATGTTCTTTAATAAATTTATTCGTTAATTGTTCCATTTTAATGCTATTTGCAGTATCGAGATCACGAGTATGTTCATCTAAAAGTAATAAATCAGGAATACAAATAGTAGCCGCTAAAAAAGCTAAAATTTGAAGTTCACCTCCTGAAAAAGATGTTATATTGTCTGTTAATCTATTTTCTATATCCATACCCTGCTTTTCTATTTTTTCTACAAAATATTTTCTTAATCGATCAGTAACAGCTTTTTTTAAAAAAGAACGTTGTTGATTTCGTTTATAAGCAAGGGCAAAATTTTCTTCTAAAGTAAGTGAATTAGAGAACATATCTAATGGATTCTGAGTAACTCTTGATATAAAAAAAGAACGTTGATATGGATGCATATAATTTATTTCTTTACCTTTTATTTTTATAGAACCTTCAACAACTTTATTAATAACAGAATCTGTATTATCATCTATATATGAAGAATTACCAACCGCAATTGCTTCTTGAAGAGATGATTTTCCTGATCCATTTGGACCCCATAAAAAAACACACTCTCCTTCTTTAATATTTATGCTTATATTATTAAGAACATTAATGTAGTGCCCGGTATGTTTCTTTACTACCATATTTATATCATGTAATTCTAGCATATTTATGAATACCCTTTTTTAATTACCTGATGAATGTCATTTTTCACTGAAGGAATTAGTAAAGCAATTGTAACAATTATAGCGGTAATAAGATTAAAATAATCATGGCTTAAACCCATTTCTAAAGCTATGGCTATAGCAAATTTATATAAAAATGATCCAATAATGACAGCTAATGTAGCAAAAAAAAGATTTTTTTCTGTATAAAATTTTTTTTCAAGTGCTTCTCCAATATAAACAGATGCAAGACCAACTATTATCATACCAACTCCCATATTTACATCTGCAAATTTCTGTATTTGTGCATATAAAGAACCACCAAGTGCATTTAACCCATTTCCAATAGCTATTCCAACACAAATAAGAAAATCGACATTAACTGCCTGAGCTATTGCTGATTTAGGTTTATCTCCTGCTGATTGCATTGCTATCCCATATTCTGTATGTAAAAAATAGTCCAATAGTAATTTTATTATAATAACAATAGCCAACAAAATAATAGAATAAAATATATCATTATTTACAAAAAAATATGATCCTGATATTTTTTTTATAAAAAAATCATACATAATTGTAAAAATAGTTTTATTTTTTCCTATACTAATAACAGGATTACTTGTAATTAATAAATTTACTGAATAAAGAGCTGTCATAACAAGTATACTTGCTACAATACCTGGAATCTTAAATTTAACATTTAAAATTCCGGTTATCCATCCCGAGATAAATCCGCTAAAAATGGCAATTAAAGTAACAAGAAATGGATTTATGCCAATTGTTATTAATGATGCAGTAATACATGCGCCTAAAGGGAAGGTGCCATCGCATGTAAGATCAGGGAAACGTATAATTCTAAACGATATAAAAACACCAAAGCACATTATAGAACCTAATAGAGCTTGAACACAAGCTGTCCAAAAAGCATAACTACTCAAAAGTAACTCCTTATCTTATAATTTTTGCCTTTTTATATAATTCTTTATTAATTTTTATGTTAAATTTATTAGCTACTGATTCATTGATTATGAGATTAAAATTTTTTTGGTATTCAACAGGTATACTAGCAGGCTTAGTGCCTTTTAATATTTTATATGCCATATTTCCTGTTTGGTAACCAAGTTGTAAATAATTAACACATATAGATGCTAATGCATCACCATCTTCGACTGATTTATCCTCAGAGCTAAAAAATGGAATTTTATTATCTTTACAAACAGTTATTATTATATCAATTGCAGCTGCCATTGTATTATCTGTTGGCATATATACAACATCTACTTTACCGACTAACGAAGCCACAGCTGCATGTACATCCGCAGTTCTATTTGCAGAAGCTTTAATCATTTCTAATTTATATTTTTTTGAATATTTATCTGCAAGCTTTACTATAGCAACAGAATTAGATTCACCATTATTATAAAGTATACCTACTCTTTTAGCAGTTGGTATTAACTTTTTTATTAAGTTTAACTGATTATCTACAGGATTCATATCAGAAGTACCTGTTACATTTCCACCAGGATATTCTAAATTTTCAACTAGATTGGCACCTAAAGGATCTGTTACAGCGGCAAAAATTACAGGTTTAATAGTTGTTTTCTCAGCAGCTACTTTTGCTACTGATGTTCCAATAGCTAAAATTAAATCTACATTTTTACCAATATACTGAGCTACTATTTGATTTGCAGTATCAACTTGCCCTCTGGCACTATTATATAAATACTTTACTTCTTTACCTTCTCTTATTTTTTTTTCTGCTAAAGCAGATATAAATCCTTCTCTTACAGCGTTTAGAGCTGGATGTTCAATTATAGATATAATACCAATGGTTATAATTCTATTTCCTGCTAAAGAAACTTGAGGAGTTATAAAAACAATAACTATAATTAATAATATATTTAGTTTTAATTTCATAAAAATATTCCTTTCTTTTAGAGTTAAATAAATAATTAATAAAATAATTTTTTTATTAACTATATACGCAATAAATATACCTAAATACTTCTAAATAATAATTATTAAAATTTTAAATATGTTATGATTTTTGACTTATACATATGCATTTTTTTTGCTTTTATTTTAAGGACAAATTTTTTTGTTTGATTTATATATTAGGACAATTTTTTTTTACATTCTTATTGATAAAAAGTTAAATATATGATTTCATAAAATTATATAAACTCATAGGAGCTAAAATTTATGACAATATCAAAAAAAATGCAGTCTATTTTAAATCAACTATTTTACTTGCAAGATATCTCAAAAGATATTGAAATATCAAAAAAGAAATATGGTGATAATAATATATATGATTTCACTCAAGAATATCCTGATATATCACCGAGTAAAAAATTTTACGAAGCACTTATTAAAGTAGCTGAAGATAAAAGAAAAGGACTTCATGCTTATATGCCAAATACTGGTATACAATATGTCCGCAAAGCAGTCGCAGACTATTTAACACAGGAGCAACAAATTGAATTTACTGAAAATGATGTCGTCATGACTTATGGTTCTTCTGGAGGATTTAATATCATTTTTAAAACTATACTTGATCCTGGGGATGAGGTTATCGTTTCAGCTCCTTATTTTCCATATTATAGTTTTTATGTAGATAATCATGAAGGAAAGCTAAAATCAGTTCCCTCACAAGTTGATTTTTCACTTAATATTGATGCTATATCATCAGCCATTACAAAGCATACTAAAGCCATAATTATTAATTCACCCAATAACCCTACTGGTAAAATATATTCAAGAAACGCCTTAAATGAATTAAAATCTATTTTATTACAAAAAAGTAAGCTTATGAATAGATCAATTTTACTAATTATAGATGAAACATATCGGAAAATTAATTATGAAAATAATGATGTGCCAAAATATTTAAATTTATATAATAATTCTATAATAATATCTTCATACTCAAAAGACATGTCTGTTCCTGAGGAACGTATAGGTTTTCTTGCTGTCAATCCTAAAATTGAACAAAAACAAAATTTGATTTATGGATTATCACATAATAACAGAATATTAGGTTTTGTAAACGCACCTTCTTTAATGCAAAGAACATTTGCATCCCTTCAGGGACAAAGTATAGATATAGCTTCTTTAAAAGAAAAACGAAATTTATTATGCGACGGCTTAAAGGATTGTGATTATGAATTTATACTACCATCCGGATCTTTCTATGTCTTTCCAAAAACTCCTATACCAGATGATACTAAATTTATAAAAAATCTCCAAGATGAGAAGATTTTTGCGCTTCCAGGAAATATATTTGGATGCCCAGGTTATTTTAGATTAAACTTTTGTGTAAAAAGTAATACAATTAACAAGGCTATTCCTATTTTTAAAAAAATGAAGGAAAAGTACAATACTTAATTATAACAACGCGATCTCAAAATGTTACTAAGTAAGTTATATATTAATTATTTTTATTACATCATCAGGAAGTAAATTTGGCTTTGAAATAACCTTATCTTTAAGCATTGATTTAATAATTGGAATATGCTGTAAACCAACTTGTCCTGTAAAAAATAATATATAATCATTTGGATTTTCATTTAAATATTTTTTTATAGATAAATAACCACCAAAATATGTAATATCTTTGGTATGTGCACCTGGTTGCTCAGTATCAATAAATCCACGTTTAGAACGTGTTACTATGTCAAAAGCTATTTTAGGACCAAGTTTAGTAGCAATAAATTCAAATACTTCACTAAATGGTTGCGTTAAAGCTAAATTAGCTGTGATATATCGACCTGCATATTCTTGTAAAGCTTCATTTTCTAATAATTTATACTTTTTTTCGCAATAAACAGCTAAACCTTCTTCGGTTTCTAAATACATTGGAAAACCATTTTTTAATAAGCGAATAGATTGTTTTATACCATTTTCATATCGAAGAACATGAACGCCAATCTCATGCATAATAACTCGTTTTAAAGTCTGTTTAGAGATATATATATCTTTGCGTATATATATTTTTTTATCCAATTCTTGAACAAACATCAGTGCATTCATAGGATCAGCTATTGCTACATCCCAATCATTAAAACCAATTTGATTCAGTATATTTTTCATTGGTTCACTAATATCTTTATTCGTTAAACTTTTTATATCATCAGAACTATCAATAAATGATTTAGGTAATATTTTAAAAGCTTTATTTAATAAATCGTTATTTGGTAATCCGTACGATAAACAGGTTGCTGCACTAATAACTCGTGGATTATGGGTAATAATACTATAAATCTCCAGCATAAAATTCTGAGCTTTTTCATAATAAAGTTTTTCAATATAAAAATCTTTTGGTCTTAATTTATTCATAAAAGTTAAAATTCTTTTTATTGGATAATTAGGTGGTTTTCTATAAATAAATTTGGGATTATACGACACCCCAGATTTATACAATTTAAGAGTTTTTCTACGCTCTTCTTCTCTATTTATAGGAGTATTGTACTTATAAAAATTGCACTCTTTTTGAATATCCTCCCATTCAGTTTCAATTTTTTCTAATCTTATAAAATCAATCATATAAAGACTCCTTTATTAATTTACATTGGCATAATATATTTATTTTTTTGCTTATTTTACATCTTAAATCAACCACCAAAAATACGAATATTACCAGAGCTTTCAAGCATTTTCTGTATCTCTATAGGAACGTATATTTGATGTGTACCGGTTATTGACAATCTATTCATACTTCAATTTCTGGTCTTTTATCTATCCGGTCAACAAGATCAAATGACCAACATCTTCTATTAAATGTAAGACAAATATCTGATACAACACCACCTCCTGCCATTGGGTCAAAAACAAGCTGCTC
>Ga0272440_1001730_pt1 | contig 17592 bp, 7 predicted proteins | sample SSMMMBAug17_FD_192440 | JGI IMG/M metagenome (GOLD analysis project Ga0272440, IMG submission 192440) | Marine sediment archaeal communities from Little Sippewissett salt marsh, Falmouth, MA, United States - SSM-MMB-Aug17 | ecosystem: Environmental > Aquatic > Marine > Wetlands > Sediment ... | reverse complement strand
AAAAAGTGAAAAAAAATTACAAAAATAAAAAAAATAATTTTCTAGCACACACTAATAGACCTATCTATTTAAAATTAATCGCTTTTCCGAATTTATGCATATACTTGTAGACTTATCCGTTGAAATATAGGGTTCAATTAAAGGTTCTTGAGTGGGTTCATCTGAATACATTATTTCAGATGTGTAATATAGCTTTATTAAATTTTCTGATGGATTATATTCTATTCGATTAGGGCTTTTATCGTTTATTTTAAAATCTTCCTTTTCCAACCTTTTATAACAATCGCACTCTGTGGCGCCATAAGGGATGTTAATTATTTTTTCTAGGATTAAATCCTGCAAAGGTCTATTGAGGCCAATAACTTCAACATTTAATCTATTGTGCCCGGACTGTTTTTTTTCAAAATAGGAAATAGTTCCCAGCTGTCTACAATCGCTTACTGTCTTTCTAAAGTATCCCCTGTTGTAGTATCCACCACTTTTGAATTTTGCAGGTCCTCCTTTTTCGGAAAAAATAAACCTAAGAATTTTTCCATTTACCCAGTGATCTTGACGAAGAGGCTTCCATTCATCTTTGTAAACTCTTGCTTTAAAAACGTATTTTCCAACTCTGTCACAATAAACGTAAATATTATCTGATAATGAAGATGTTTTTTGTGATAATGTTAATTTTTCTTGATTCTTTTTTCGATAATTTATTAATGGACTATAGTTCCAGGTATTGTTCTCAAACCTTACAAAAGCATACTCATCTCCATATATAGAAGAATGATAATTCAACGTATCAGGTGACCATGCCAGCCACTGTTTTTCAGGCAATAAAGCAATTATCATTAATTGTGTACCATTATTGTCCCATAGTCTGATTGTATGATCCCTGCTGCTTGAAATGATATGCTTTCCATCTGAGCTAAAGCTTGCTGAGTATACATTGCTTGAGTGTCTATCAATTGTGTTAACAATTCTTCCTGAATTGGTATGCCATATTTTTATCGAATGATCTCCACTTCCTGAGATAATGTAGGCATCATCCGGGCTAAAATTTACTGAGTAAACATATTCTGTATGGCCTTCAAGTGTTCGAATGAGTTTTCCAAATTTGGTATCCCAGAGCTTTATTGATTTATCAGCGCTTCCAGAAACAATGAAATCACTTCTTGAACTAAAATTTACAGCGTAAACATTGTCTGAATGACCATCTATGGTTTGAATAAGTTTTCCAGAATTGGCATCCCACAATTTAATTGACTTGTCATCACTTCCAGAAACAATAAGAGCTCCATCCGGACTGAAAGCTACAGTATTGACACTATCTGAATGCCCATCAAGCGATATCTTCGGTTTGTTTGAATAGACATTCCACAGTTTAATACTATCATCATCACTTCCGGAAATGAATAGTTCACCATTTGGGTGAAAACGAACAGATTTGATATTTTCAGAATGCCCATAATAAGTTCTGATCGTTTTTCCAGTGTTAATATCCCAAAGTTTTACTGTATCATCATCACTTCCGGAAATAATTGTTGGATTGTTTGGATTAAATGCAATTGCATTGATACGATTTGAATGACCTTCAAAGGTTTGGATCAGTTTTCCTGTGTCAATAGTTCTTAATTCTATATCATTGTTAGTATTTCCTGAAATGATTTGGGTTGCATCAGGGCTGAAATCTGTACAGGTGGCAAAAAGTGAATGCCCTGAAAAATTTTTTATCAGCTTTCCTGAATCCGAGTCCCATAACTTTATTGTATTGTCACTTTCATTTGTATCAGAAACCTCTCCACCTCCGGAAATAAAGGATGAACTATCCGGGCTGAAACAAACAGACCATATCGGATCTTTGTGCCCCCTATATGTTTTGAGAAGCTTTCCAGATTTTACATCCCATTTTTTTATTGTTGAATCAGCACTTCCAGAAATAATCTGTTTACCATCAGGGCTGAAATGAACAGAAAATACTGGAGCGGTGTGCCCCTTAAATGTTCTTATGAGCTTTCCTGATACTATATTCCATAGTTTTAATGTTTTATCCCAACTTCCAGAAATAATATGTAAATTATCCGGGCTTATATCTGCGGATGAAATCGTGTTATCGTGTCCTATAAAAGATTGTACTCTCTGTGTTTCAAATGACAATGACAATTTCCATGACTGATGTTCAGAGATTAATAACTTTTTATCAGCACTTCCGGAAAGTACATTATCATTATCAATGAACTTAACAGAATATACAGGTTCTGCGTGCTTTTCAATTGTTTTGATCCGCTCACCATTTCTGATTTTCCAAAGTATTATTGAGCTATCAGAACTTCCAGAAACAATAAAACTTCCATTATCGCTAAAATCAACTGACCAGACACTATCAGAATGTCCTGAAAATGTTCTTAAGAGTTTTCCATTTTTTACATCCCAAAGTTTAATTGTATGATCAGCACTTCCAGAAACAATCTGTTTTCCATCTGGACTGAAATCAACTGAAAGAACAGGTGCCATATGCCCATAAAATGTTCTGATAAGCCTTCCTGAATCAACCTCCCAAAGTTTTATTGTATTGTCACCACTTCCAGAAATGAAATATGACCCATCTGGATGAAAACACATTGAAAACACAACTCTTGAATGTCCCATTTGTAAAAATATCTCAGGGGATGACTTATGGTAGAATGTCTGACTGTTAGAAATATTTACTGAGCATATAAACTGAAACGTTATAAGCATAACGAGGCATCTTTTAATTTGCATGATTACACAATCCTTAACTTAATAAAAAACATCTTCATTAATTGAAGTATTTATCAAATGAATTATAAATGAGTTTCAATTCATATACCGAAATTGAAATCCATGCGCACTCATTAGTTGTTTGAGTGCAATGTTAATTTTTTCAAATGTTTTAATAAAAAATATGTCTGCTTTATCCTTTAATCGTTCTTTTGGAATATTCAGCTTGATATCTTTAAATTCTTTTCGAATATCCATTTTTATTATTGTTAAGTATTTAGACAGATTAATTATCTTCATTTCTTGACCGGTTTCGCCCAATTGAACAATTAATGCGGCAACTTTATTGCGTTGAAGTATATCTTCAATTTTAAGTTTAGATTCACTTAAAGCACCAATAAATAAGCATACACCTTTTAGTATTTTGTTTGAAATGCTGAACCCATTGATAAAATCAATACTGTTATGAATTAATGTTTCATATCCCACAGACTGATTGCCAAATTCAATTTCATTGATAAAAGTTTTCTTTTCATTTTTTGGAAATAGAGACGTATTATTGTTTTTATTCTGCACATAAAAATACGTTCGCAGCCATTTGTCACCCCAATCAATTTCTTGGGTGCTATCAAGAATTTTGCACAGATTATAAAAGTGTTTTTTAAAGGTTGTAAAACTGGTTGGGTCATGCTTAAATTCGGATACATTCATTTCATTGCTTGGATTGATTAAAACATATAAAACCGGCTTTGTATATTTCATTTCATATGTTACGTTTTGATTGTCAGGTACAAAAGAAATTGGCTCAAATATTTCAGATGAAACCTTTATATTTAACTTATTTTGCGGACAATCCAATTGTCCAGTAAAGAAAAAGTTTTCTTCATTATATTTAAGAGGTATGTTTTTGTTTGAACATTGGGCAAGAACGTTTATTTCTTCATCAATATCAATAGCTGAATTTTCTTTGGTATCAGTTTTACAGATCAGTTTGACCTGGAAGTAACCAGAAGGTAATTTTTGAGTTGTCTCAACAATAGAATCTTTTTTATCTCTGTCTATAGATTTAATTCTAAAAAAATTAACAGGAATCCATGCATATTGTTCATTTTTTTTTCTGAAAAAAAACCTATCAAGTAAAAAAGTTTTGTTTTTGTCATAATGTTTTTCAGAAACTACTTGTCCATCTCCATTGATATCGTATTCATAGATTGGTTTAAAAAAACAATAGTCTTGTCTTTCTAAGTAAATATGACTAATATATCTGTTTTGTAAAAATGATCTCATCTGTTCCAATGCAATTTTTGCTTCGCATTTAACTAAATCGGCAATTCTATCATCATTCAGGTTTATAAGTTGGGGAAAAGTATATCTCATAAAACCAGTTTCAATAGGAATTCCAGCTATTCGCATGTTACATTCTTCCAATGAAATATCGATACCATAGCTCTTGCAATTATAATCTCCCAAAAGTATTCGTAAAATTCTTTCTCTATGCATTTTTCCTTTGGAGCTATTGTCGAAAAAAGAAGCAGACAAATCGTATAAAAATTTTGAAATTACCTCAATATCTGTTCTTGACACCCAAAGATATTCTTTAACATTATCACTACGAACCCATCCTTCAACACAACCTCCAGGAATAAAAGCACAAATAAAAAAGTTATTCTTATTCTTTTTTAAAATAGGAAACCTCATTTCATTAAACTTAAGAGGTTTATGTCTCTTTGATGAAAATAAAACGTTTCCTCTTTCATCGAATAAGTCGACTCTTCTATTTGGAATGAATTCACAAGCATTTCGTGTTTTCCAAAAAGTGAGTTTCGATCGATCTACCCAACCAATTAATATGGAAGATTTTGATTCAGTAACACTTAACTCGCTATCGGAACCAATTAATACTCTTTTAGTCTCGCTACTTTCAGGTTCTCGTGCAAATTTAGGAAAAAAATCATATACATAATAAAAAATTGGTTTTAGCTCATTTTTTTCAGAATTCATATGATAATTTGGATTTGTAGATACAGAAAAAAATTGTTGAGCTGTTGAATAAGGTTCTTTAACCAGTACTTTTAGATATATGCTAGTATCTTCAACAATCAGAGCTGTATAATTTGTAATAATATTTTGATGTGAAACCCATCCAACAACTGTTTCCTTGGAAACTACGCTTGCATTGCCATTTACTAATAAGCTCCAATATTGTCTATCGCTTCTGATACGATAGTTGTTTTTTACAACTTTGTAACGAGATCTGAATGGTAAGCGGTTTAAAACAACATTTTGATCTTGAAAACATTCATATACTTCTGTATCATCACTGCTAATCCATACATTTATAGGATAATCAGTAATAGAATCTTTTTGAAAATCAAGATCTTCTAAATTTGTAGATTTCGTAAGACAAAAACGTGAAAATGTTTTACATGGAGCTATTAATCCTAATATAAACAATAAAATTAAAATAATACATTTTTTCATGACACATTTCCCAAAAACATTCATTTTATGACTGTAAACCAAAACGAATAATCTCAATTCATAAACCGAAATTTAAATCCATGCGCTCCCATCAACTTTTTAAGTTCTCTTCTAATCTTTTCAAATGTACGTAAAAAAAATTTTTCTTCCTTAACATCTAAAAATTCTTTTCCAATATCCAATTTCACAATTGTCAAATAGTTTGATTTATTTATCACCTTCATTCGTTCGCCTGTTTTACCCAACTGAACAATCAATGCGGCTATTTTATTTTGCTGAAGTTTTCTTTGAATTTCTGAGTTATCAAAAGTCTTTTCACTTAATGCGCCAATAAAAACTGTTACAGATCTAAGTGTTTTATCTGAGATACTAAATCCTTTCAAAAAATCTATGCTTGAGTCTATTAACCTTGCATAGTCAACAGAATGATTGCCAAAATTGATCTTGTTGATAAACGTTTTCATATCATCTTTTGGAAATAAAAATGTTTTATTGGCTTGATTTTTCTGAGAGTAGAAGTATGTTCTTAGCCATTTGTTTTCCCAATTCGGATTTTGATCAGCATTGAGAATTTTACAATGTTCATAAAAAGCTTGTTTAAACAGTTCAAAATACGTTGAGTTTTCTTTAAATGTAGATACATTCATTCCTTTATCAGGATTGATTAAAAGATACAAAACAGGCTTTGAAAAGTACATTTTGTGAGTTACCTGATGACTATCAGGCATAAAAGACAGCGGTTCAAAAATTTCAGATGAAACATTTATTCTCAAACCTTTATGTGGAAAGTTGAATTGGTAAGTGAAACAATATTTTTCTTCGTTGAATTTAAGCCGCAAGGTCTTATTAGAACACTTAGCAAAAACTTCAATTTCTTCATCAACATCAATGGCTGCCTTTTCTTTTCCTTCGACTGTGCATGTTAAATTGATTTGAATTAAATTTGATGTTGTTTCTTTTCGTGCTAATAATAATGGTTTATATTCTTTTAAACCTGAGTCTAAGGCTCCTCTATATTGCTCTCGAAATTTTGCAAGAGGTTTGTAATTCCATGTAGAATTATCAAATCTCACCGCTGCATAGTTATCCCCATATTCAGAGGAATTATAGTTCAATTGTCCTGGTATCCAAGATAGCCATTGATCCTCAGGCAATAAAGCAATGATTAATTTTATTATACCCTCTTTAATATCCAAAATTCTAATGGTACCATCAAGGCTACCTGAAACGATCTGATTGCCATCAGGTCTGAAATTAACTGCCCAAACAGATGGAATATTCTTAAAAGATCTGATAAGTTCACCAGAATTCACATTCCAAACGTTTACAGTATTATCTAAATTACCGGAAACAATGAATTTACCATCATGGCTAAAATTAACAGATTTTGGATTCTGTGTCTTATAAGCTTTTATAAATTCTCCAGAATCAGCATCCAAAAGTGTTATGTTGTTGTACTCAACTCTTGCGGAAATAATTTTTGTTCCATCAGGACTAAAGCTCAAAGTGTCTATATCTATAAAATGTGAATCAAATGACTTGATAAGCTTCCCAGAGTCAACATTCAAAAGCTTTAACCCCTTTCCACTTAAGTTGAGAGTAATAATTCGTTTACCATCGGAACTGAAAGATTGCTCAAATCTTGTGTCCCTCATATATTCCTTAAATTCTCTTAATAGTTTTCCAGAGTTTAACCCCCAAATCTTTATGGTATCATCATTATCAACAGCAACAATACGTGTTATATCAATATTACAAAATAAATATTGTAGATTCTTTGAATATTCATATTCTCTTATAAGTTCACCAGAGCTTATGTCCCAAATTTTAATATTATCAACATTTCCTGAAAGAAGGAGCTTTCCATCCGGACTGAATCTTACTTTTGTTACACCCACATTTTCAGGAAAGGTTTTGATGAGCTTTTCTGTTTTTAAGTCCCAAAGCGATACTGTATTTTCATCAGTATTTGCAGAAAGATACTGGTTACCATCCGGACTGAGATCTGAAGCGTTTAAAAAACTGTAATATCGAACTGCATAAATTTTTTTTCCAGAGATAACGTTCCACAATGTCGCCTTCTCAAAACTCTTATAAATTATGCATGTTCCATTTTTAACAAAGTCAATATTATAAAAATATTCAGTATCCTTTTGAACAAAATCTTTGATTAACTTTCCGGAATTTGCATCCAGTAAATATAAATTGTTGCCTGCAGATAGAATATTATTGTTGTCAGGACTAAAACTAATTGAGATGACAGGAAAACCAAAATCAACAGATGATTTGAAAATTTTTTGTGAAAATACATCCAAAATTTGTAATTTTTGATCAGTACTTCCAAAAGCTAAACGTTTTCCATTTGGGCTAAAACTCACACATGTATCCCCAAATATACAAGAGCTACTATCATAAGTTTTAAGAATTTCGGAAGGCTCTGTTGTTTGAAAAACTTTTAACTTATTATCAGAATTTATATATACAAAAGATTTACCATCAGGACTGAATTTCACTGATTTGATAGAAGAAGATGATGAGTGAATTGTTTTATATAACTTTAAGGTGTCCCTATACCATATTTTGATGGTCTTGTCTGAACTACCAGAAATAATGTATTTTCCATCTTTGCTTAAATCAACAGAGTTAACCGAAGAAGTATGCTCTCTCAAAGTTTTGATAATCTTTCCGGAATAGATATCCCAAATTTTTATGGTATTGTCTGAACTGCATGATATAATACAAGATCTAAATGGATCAAAACACAGAGAATTTACCGATGACGCATGTCCGAAAAAAGTGATATTTTTTCCAGAATCAAGTTCCCACAGTTTTATTGTCTTATCAGCAGCTCCAGAGATAATATACTTTCCACCCGGAATGAAAGACAAAGAATTAATTCCAAAATAATGACCAATGAATTTCCTGACAATCTCTCCAGAATAAGTGTTCCTAAGAATTATAGTACCATTACTTACACAGCTATAAATATAATGCTTTCCATCGGGGCTATATCTGATTGAAGAAACAGGATCTATATTTTCAGTTTGTAAAAAAATTTCAGGAGAGACTTTACTACTTTGTTTTGGAAAGAAATGTATATTATCTAAATCTATCTCAAAATTAGCAATAGGTGTTTCATTTCCAGCATTGGAATTTTTATGAATGACTGTTTTTTGTTCAATACATGATAGTATCAAAATTATAATTAAAAGTATTAGTAATTTTTTTTGCAACACACTAAATTCCCACACACATGTTATATTTATACTTTTAGAAAAATAAATTCATACATTTCTTTTATTTTAACAAAAAAAAATTAAGGCAAAATTTATGGCAAATATTCAAAAGGCAACCAACAATACCGCACCCCATTCGATGCAGTAAAAAACCAAACTCTATCCTTAGGATTTTTTCTCAACCATCTTTGAGCTGATTTATTCCATATTAAATCATAAGTTTTATCTTGAAGGACCATATCCAATAGATAATATTTTTTATCAATTTGATTTTTTAACTCTATTTTGTAGTCATCATTCGTAGAAAATTCCTTTTCAATTTCACCGGGTGTTTTCTTTAAAACTGATGATATTTCTCTAAAAGGAATATGTATGACCCTTTGAAGATATTCTGCAAAGGTTTCATTCTTAAGTATTGGATCACCAATAGAAGCTTTACATTCTTCGCGTATCAACTCATCTAAATTGTTTTGGCCCATTTGTGCTTGTGTTTTAATTTTAGACATTACTGCACATAACTGATGAAGTTTAGTTCTGGGGATCAAGCAAAATGATTTTAACTGGTTAACGCCATTTATATCCTTTTTTGAAATCCATCCTTTTTCACAAAACTGACTGAAATCAGCAAGGTTGATATCTCTGTCAGTCCATCCAAATTTTTTCAGAACAGTAAGCATATGATTTGATACTCGCGTACCATATGTTTGCCTGATATAATCATGGTTTTTATCATCATAAACATATTGTTTTGTTGCTTTTGTTGTTTGCGTTGAAAAGCTAAAGAAAGAATCCAAATAGCTTTTCACTTTTTCTTTTGTGGCAAATGATTCATTTGTTACTGTAGTGTCAATTACCTGTATGTCACCATTTTCACCACCAATGCTTTGAAAAATAGATTTCATTTGTGACTGGAATAATTGATTGAATCGAAGAAGGTTATCTTTTATTCTCACATTAATCGCATAAAATGCGATATGCCTTTCAATCAAGAGGTTTATTACATCCTGTTGTGAAATATATCCTTTTATGGGGGAATGGTTTCCATGATCACCAATCACCACAACAGCTCTTGTAAAAGCACCTTTTACAGTTGGTTTGTCTTTTCCATAGTCTGGAAAAAGTTTTGAGACACCTTTATAAATTCCCTGGTAAATGGCCTCTGGAAAATCTTTATCTTTTGAAAATGTTTTATTGGCGGTTTCTTTTATTCGACGAACAAGTCTTGATTTGCTGAAACTAAAGTCACAAATTAAATCGTAATCCAGAGGTTTATCTTTATGGTCCCTGTAAACGCCAAATGCAAAACGATATCGACTTTTTTCATTATCATTCAATTTTTCAATAAATTCTGCGATGCCATTGGCCACAGGTTCGTAATAGTCTTTCATTGATTTGGTTGCATCAACAAGAAATAAAAAATCTACTTTTTCAATTTGTGAAATGACTCTGTTAATAGAGCCAATAGTCTTACCAAGGGAACTTCTTCTAACAATATTCTGTGTTTGTTGATTTTTTGCATGTCCAACCCATGAAATATTCATCATATTCCTTGAATGGCTCAATACTGGAAAACGAGTTGTATCTGGATCTAATGCTTCATACACATTTTCCTCTTCAGCAATAACGCCTTCTTTTACTCCTTCTTTAAGATATTTATCCAAAACTTTCATATTATTAAATATGAGAGCAGGTTTTCTTTTATGTTTTAAAGTTTCTTTGTCATAATACACGGCAACCTGATTATCCCAAAGGTCACAAAAATCTCTTTTAATCCAACCATCCAGGCTCAAGCTAGGTGTTTTGGGGTTCCATGATGGCTGATTACCAACAAACAAATATTCATCATCGCCTACTTTTTCTCGTTTGAATAAATATCTGATTCTAAAGATACTGATTTTACCACATATTTCATATTCAGAACCAGGTCCTTTTCTGAAAGCGATGTCTTCATATAAAGTTTTGCTTTTGCGCCAATTATTCTTCGCCAAAATTTTGATAAACGCCGGATTTCTGGCATTTTCAGAACGTATCGGCGTCTGTGAAATTAAAAGTTCCCTGGCTTTCATCCATCCCCAGTCGCCAGAAGTATTTTTCACAAGATAATAACGCCGATTTTTGGATTGATCATAAGCCAGAAGTGCTTCCAGAAATGCTGGTGGATTTGGCAAATCTATTCCTCTTCTTTCCGGCTTATTTCTGAAAGTAGGTTTGTCTATAATGACAACAACGTACATATCTGTACTAAACAGGTTCTTTAAGGGTTTTTGGGGAGGCTTCCCTCGTGAAAAGTAGATATCTTGTGACATGACATTTAAAGGAATGAAAACGAATAAGATAAAAATAATGAATAATTTTTTCATTGAATACATCTCCTGGTCATTCTTTTAAAGCTTCCACATGAAAGCCATTGTTGTTCATAAATTGTCTAAGTTCATACCTTATTTTTTTAAAGGCTTTGGCAAAATACCAATCATTAAATTCTTTTTCGAGGTTGAATTCAATAAATAACAAATGATTGTTTTGTTTATTGTTTTCAGTATGATTAATATAATCAGGATTTGCCAGGCCAAATTGTGCAATGGCAGCACCAATTTTATTTTTTTGCAGCATGTTCTGTAACTGTTTCAAATCTTCATTTTTTAGGGTATAAGGCGGGTTCGCTGATACAATGATAACAATACCCTTAAAACTTAATTGATCAGAAATGCTGAATTGATTAATATAATCCATTGCTTCATTTAATATTTTGTCATAAGGAATTGATTCTTGATTGAATTCAAGACTGATTTTCTCTAAAATTTCTTTTCTAACCTTATTTTGTTCCCATTTAATGATGCTTTTCCCTGTATTGATTAAACGTTGAAAGGGGTGACCATATTTTTTAATAAAGTAATAGGAACTTGACCATTGAGTTTGCCAGGGTGAAGTACTATCGAAATAATTGATGGTATCGTAAAACCTGTTTTTGAAATGACTGAAATTTTGCTGCTTCACATTAATTGGCCCGACTTTGAATTGTTCACTGGGATGAATAACAACGCATAAGACAGGTTTGTTTAATTTCATTTCAAATTCTTCGACATTTTCATCTGCAATAATACAATTCTGCTTAACTGGTTCAAAGATATTTGAGTGAATACTAACAGTATAATTATTGCTGTTATAGCTACACTGAAATTCAGCGAAAAACAGTTTTTCTGTGTCACTATAACCCATTTCAACATCTTTGCTTTGCTTACAATGATCACCTTGAATTTGAATGGTCATGTATTCATCAATCTCGTCAAAAGCGTCTTTTTTGGTGCCTTCGAAAGTGGTGATCAGTTTTAGTTTTGGTCTTTTTTTGACCCATGGGTTAATATCCACCTGAGAAGGTAAAGGAATTCGAGAATTTTCAGTATTGTTTTGACAAAGAATAGCAAATGCCGGTTTGTCGTGATCTAAAATCCATTTTTTTTGAGCAATCCTTCGCTCACGACCATTTATTTTGATAAAGATATTCGAATTTGTGAATTGGCCTGTCCATTTATTATCAATTGCATTCTCCATATGATTTACGTGCATACTTAAATGTTGTGTTTGATTTTCATTGTATAGGTACACTTTAAATCCAAATGCGTTATCTTGATTTTCGCTTAGTTGAAGATGGTTTTGGTTTAAGATAAAGAATTTATATTCATTCGGTGATTTTTTTACATAAGGTTGAACTTCCATAAAACATATAGAGCAATTATTGTTTTGATAAATCTCAGACGTGCTGATAATCGTTAAAAAAATGGGATCCGCCTTTGAGATTGTGTCTAAAGTTGTAAAACTGTAAACATATGAGCATGGCACAGTCTGTAACTCTTGAAAAGTGGGAAAATAAGTGTTCGCCAGAATGGGATGACACCAACAAATTGAAGTAATAAAAATTATTGATATGATTTTCATGAAAAACTCCTTTAAAAAAGAATTAATCGCCTGAACGCATAATACTGGCTAAATTATGTTTTAATATCCCTCGAATACCCAAAAACACAGATAAAAAAGCGAGAGACAGGCTGGCAAGTAAAACAAAAGGCCATAAATAATCCGGCATATGAAAAATTGCGTCAATACTCAATTGCTGATTGTCAAACTTACCCGATACAAATTTTGTAATTGCAAATAAAAATAAGTAATGTATCGGGTAAGTAATAATAATGCTGATACCCCACACAATAAAAATTTCGACAAAAAACATAAAATACAGTTTGATTTTTGTAAACCCTTTTGCCATTAAAATGCCCAGTTCTTTTTGTTTACTTTTCATTGCATTGGCATAGGAAACGCCTAAAAAAGAAAATGCAAGAACAGAAATGACAATAATGACCAAACCGAAAAAGACAAAAATTATATCAATCATGTTTTTTATCCAATGAAGCTTATTTTTTGTGTTGCCTATTCCAGTATATCCCATACCTTCCAGTGCTTGACAAACAGGAAGACCATCATCGATTTTGTCCTGAACATAAATGCTGACTTGATAATAACCAGGTTTGGGATCATTCTGGCCAATCCGCCAGTATTGTTGGAGATACCAACCTTGTGTTACAATGATATCGACATTATATGGAAGACGTTCAGCAACCCCTAAAATTGGGAGGTTAATGATGTCACTGTTATAATAGTTAATGTCAATGGTGTCTGGCACAGTATGGTAATCCAGATGTTTTTCAAGGGCACTTCGCGTGATAACAATTCCCTCTTTATCCTGTTTAATTTTGTTGCTTTCATCCATAAAAGCATCAGATACAGGCTTTTTATTACTAAACTGATCAATCATACACAGTTTGTTTAAAACAGGGTCATTGACATTTACAGCCGCCATACTGATATCAATGATACCTGATAGCGTACTTTCTTTTGTTTCGCGACTCATATAGCAATCAATGGTACCGCGATAAATACCAAATGCCCCCATAGTCGCTTTTCTGATTTTTACCAACCCTTGATTTTTAAGTTTTTCTGGCCAAACGACTATGGGCGAAAATACAATATTTTTGGGACGTGCCCACATAAGATTTGAGAGCGTTTTCAGGTCTTGATCTGATAAATAATCACTACCCCGAATTTTTTTTTGTATAATGATTTTATTAATCAAAGGATCAGATACAGATAATATAAAAAAATTTTTAAATGCATATGAAATATTTAATAAAAGCATGGATAAGCAAATCACTAAAATTAACGAAATCATATTTAACTTCTGAGTATTACCATATCCAAAAAACAACGCTTTTTTATTTTCACTGGCTTTTGGAAAAATATCTGACACGGCAAAGGTAATTAAAAACTGAAACATATTGAATGTATTTTTTGATTTTTCTGGTGGTTGAATTTCAACGTTATGATGATTCTTCAGAGAAACTGTTTCATCCTGTCTTAACAAATTGAGAACATCATCATATTTTTTGGGATTTGCAATTGGCGCATATGCTTTTCCATCTTTCAATACAATAATATAATCAGCCATCATCACTGCTTGATGAATATTATGCGTGATCCAGACAACCGATTTATCTTTTGTGCAGATATTTTTTAGAAAATGGATTAACTGCAAGCCTTTATCGTAATCTAAACTACTGGTTGGTTCATCCGCAAGTATAACGTCTGGTCCATGAATGATTGAGCGTGCAAACGCAATTTTCTGGGCCTCACCACCTGAAATATCTGAGGGAAGACGTGCATGCTTTTCTTTGGACATGCCGACCAGTTTTAGGACATTATCAATTTGCTTTGAATCAATTTGTAATTGATTGGCATGCAATGGGATTTCAATATTTGCACGGCACGTGAGATTACCCAGCAAATAACTTTCCTGAAATATAAATCCAAAATGCTGTCTTCGAAAATTATTGATATTTTTGATTTGACATAAATTTTGGGGATGATTGTCATCATCATAAAACAATATTTCAGGACTTTGTTTTTCTATTTGATCAGGTCGATCTAGCAGACCAATCAAATTTAGCAAAGTGGTTTTTCCAGAGCCTGAATATCCTAAAACAGCAACCAGTGAATTTTTTGGAATAATGAGGGATTCAATATCCAAGGCAGGATTTTTTTCAGTTGCATATGTTTTTTTTACATTTGACAGGGCAAATAGAGGTTTAACATTCTTCATATTTTTATTTTCCTGATTTTACACCAACAACATAGCCACAAAATGTTGTGTGATGTGAAGAAAATTCGTTGGCATTGGGTATATATGTGTAAAGTTTGTCAGTTGTTGTTGATTTTTCTCCTGTCCATATTTCTGAACCCGGCTGAGTCAGATAAGTATAATTGTTTCGGATGGCAAAGAATTTATTATTTTTAATTAAGGAGTGCAACATCTGAAAATGTTTTTTTTCAGGCATTTTATAATCAACAGGTACCAGATTTTTGGCTTTGTCAAATAAATAACATTCATCATCACCAAAAAACCATGAAAGATTATTTTGATCATCAAAATAAATGTTATTAAGCTTCTGTACTTGATTTTGATGGTTTAGTTTTTTGTCTTTTTCTGTATATTGTACTTCCCAGGCAAGAAATAATGAATAATTGATTAATGGTGTTTCTCCTGGTTTGCTAAGGTATTTTAAAACAGGCGGCAAAATGAAATATCTGACAGGTAAGCCATCATTATAAAAATCTTTCGCTTTATGACTTTCAAGTGTTCCATTTTTAACAGTTGATATTTCATAAGAAATCAGTTGTCGTATTCTTTCTGTCAACGTATTTGTCGCTGATGACAATAATCTTTTCATCACTTTACTTGGCAATTCACTTAATCCATTGATTTCAGATTTTACTGTAAAAACGATCATATTGCGATTTTCTAACCATTTATTGATTGCTTCTTTCGCATTTTCTTTACGTTTTTTAAATATTGTTTTTCTTTTTTCAAGCCAGCCAATAATATGATTTTGAATCTTTTCATTTTCTTCGTGTTTTTCATAAGATTCGGTTAAACTTTCTATTTTATCGGTTATATTGATCTTAAAATCAGACAAGAATTTATTAGAAAATCTTTTTTGTATTTTATCTGTTAAAGTTTTTATTTCAGTATATAAATTGTCTTTTTTTAATTCAATTTTATCGCGAGATTGAGTATATGATTGTTCAAAGTCTTCAATTTGTTGTATAGAAATGGTATTTTCATTTTCAACCAATTGAATTTGTTTGTACATTTCATCTAACAATCCTTTTGAAAAATGGTGTTTTTTTTGATACTGATGAATAGTAGTGTTATCAATATTCCAATGTTTTACATTTTCAATATTGATGTCATTATATCTTCCAACATTGTTTGTATTCTTTTTATCTTGTATAATATACATTGGATAGCTTCGATATTTGTGAAGAACATAAAACACTGAGCCCGGAATAAAGTAATAAGGATCAGTTTCAAACTCCTCAATTCTAACCATTTTTGAAGACTGTACTACACTTTTTGAAACTTCAGCATTCTTTATTTCAGTTTCAGAATAAATGAGCGTTTCAGTCAATTTTGATGCAATAAATTCTTTTGCTTTTTTCGTGATAAAATTTAAAACATACATAGGCGTAATATCCTCTTTCCTGCCAGGCCACTTCCCTTTTCCAAGAATCAAAAATGCTTTTGATATTCCTGCTAGATTTTGCAAATAAACTTTTTTAAGAGAGGAAATACGATTTTTCTGATTGACGTAATTTTGAATTGAAGATTTTAACTGAGACACTTCATCATGATAGTTCTGAAAAATGGCCTTTTCATCATTATATTCTTGAATTTTCTTTAAATATTTTTCAGTCCATTGTTTATTTTTTTCGTTAACAAGACTGGTCATTTTTTTTCTGATGGCAGGTATTAATAATTTGACATAAGGTTTATTTTCTGAAGATAAATCATTACTATTGTGAACAAAATCAGTCAGAGTCGTTTTCAAACTATCAATAGATATAGGGTTTCCATTACCATCCCACTCATCGATATAAACTGCTTTTTTAATAAGTTGACAGCATTCCTTTTCATGGCTATCTGTAATTTGCGTACAAATTTCACATTGTGAGTCTGCAAAAGTGTAACTTTGTATGAAATTGTAAATAAATAAAGATATAAAAAGTATTTTGAATTTATTAAATGCTTTCATATTAATTTTCTCCCGGTCTTTATAAATATATTCAAAATATTACAATAAAAGTCTATAAAAATAAGTTTTTATGATAACAAAAATTGTGAAAAAAAAAAAATAGATTATCATAAACACTAAAATTGGGGGATTATATTGTAATGTAGTGGCAAGAAATGTATTACTGGAACAAATTAAAAATTAACCAATCATAAGTTTTTGGGGAGATTATAGTAAACCATGTAATTAATCACTATGTCATTTTTAGTGATTAAATATAAGCATTCTAATTTAAAACTAAATTAAGCATACAAGGCTTTTATCTTTACATCGACATATTTTACTCTGAGACCTAAAAATTTATGATTGGTTACTTACTGACCTGACTATAAATAATCTGTTCATATTTTATCTGTTTCAGTTTCATCACTTGTTATTTCAAATAATGATTAATATTATCAAAAATGATATCAATTGTAAATAAATAAATTTATGCTACAGCAACTGACACTCTTTTCTGAAAACTTTAATTTTCGATCAAGAGTGCTTTCTCGACAGTCATATCATAAGTTTTTTTAATCTAATTAATCTAAATGTTTAATTTATTTTGATGTTTAAATTTATAAATTTGTTTTAAATTTAGGTCGGACCAAGTTTGTTGCTATAATCTCATGATTATAAAATGAATCTTTGGTTTGAGCATTTCGTTTTTGGCTCTTAGAGGCATCATTTTAATGGCAAAATGACCATTCTGATGCAATTATTGCGTAAATACAGCCATTTAAAACGGATTCCGCTATCGCTTCTCTGCATAACTTATTGTTCATTTGTTATAAAATTTCGTTGAGATTACGTTCTTCGATTGAGTGACATCGGATAAATCACATATTGAATAACCAGTCGCTTCAGCGGATTCGCTGACGCTCACCGCTGACCTTGTCGTTATTTTCCAAAATTTGTACGTTTAGAGTGTGTAACAAAATATAGATTATATTAAAAGTTTGATTGTGAACAAATTTAAAAAGGGCAAT
>Ga0272440_1001729_pt1 | contig 17600 bp, 19 predicted proteins | sample SSMMMBAug17_FD_192440 | JGI IMG/M metagenome (GOLD analysis project Ga0272440, IMG submission 192440) | Marine sediment archaeal communities from Little Sippewissett salt marsh, Falmouth, MA, United States - SSM-MMB-Aug17 | ecosystem: Environmental > Aquatic > Marine > Wetlands > Sediment ... | reverse complement strand
GCGGGATTTGAACCCACTAAGTTTTATTAGATTTGCTAAATAACCTATTCCGAAAACCTCCGTACCAGCCCAGATAACATTTTGGCTAAATCCTCTGCTGAAACCAGATGCTTATCCGGAATATCCGAATCAAAGATAACATCCAAGCAAGCCACACACTCATTCACAGATGCTCGACTATTAACATAGAAATTGCGCTTATCCCGCTTATGATTGCGCCCATAGCCCTCGGCGATGTTTAGACCAATAGACAAAGATGCCCGAAATAACTGATCTGCCAAGCGTGGATGGGCTTTTTGGTTTTCTAGAAGTTGTTTCATGTCGGCGTGGAATTGCAGGGCGACTTGGTAGACGTCTAAATTTCTGAAATCAAAACCCATAGCATACATCCTTTCTCGGGATAGGGAATCGGGATCAGGAATAGGGAGAATTTTGCTTCAATGAATCTAAAATCCATTTTCTTATCCCATTTCCTTATCCCATTTCCCAATCCCCCAGAATTTTGAGTAACGTAGTGAAGCAAAATTCTGGTCGGGGTGGCGGGATTTGAACCCACGACCACACGCCCCCCAGACGTGTACGCTACCAGACTGCGCCACACCCCGATAAAAAATAATTAAAAAATATTATACCCAGAGGTCATTAAGCAAGTCACTAACAGGTTGCTCTAATATAGGATGCATAAAATCAGGAGCAATCTCATTTAAAGGGGCTAGAACAAAATATCTCTCATGTAATAAAGGATGAGGAATAGTAAGGTTATCTTCTAAGATAATCTTGTCATTGTAAAACAAAATATCAATATCAATAGTCCTTGGTGTTTGTAGATTTTTCTGAGTACGTCCAAGTTTTATCTCAATAGCTTTGGTTTCTTCTAACAAATCTACTGGAGACAAAGAAGATTCTATTTCGACAACAGCATTTAAAAAATCTGGTGTTTTTTCTGGCAAATCAATGGCTTTGGTCTCATGTTTTGAAGAAGAAGCTATAACTTTAGTATTAATAACATTGTCCAATGCCTTTAACGCACTGTCTATATTTTGGTTCCTATCTCCTAAGTTAGATCCTAAGCTCAAATAAATCAAAATCCGCTCCTCTAAACCTTTTTCAAATTTTAATTCAGGATTGCTTTTGTAGTCCTGGCAATGCGACTCATCTCTAACACATCATGAACTCTTATTATTTTAACACCTTTTTGAATGCCAATGCAAACAACGGCTGCCGTTCCTTCTAAACGTTTTTCTACTGGTAATTGCAAAATATTCCCAATAAATGACTTGCGAGATGGCCCTAATAATACTGGCAAACCAAAGGATTTTAATTGCTCCAGATTTTTCATTATGGTTATATTATGCTCTGTTGTTTTTCCAAACCCAATGCCCGGATCTATTATAATTTGATATTCTTTTATCCCTCTCTTCAAAGAAAAAGCTATTCTTTCCTCAAAAAAAGATAACAAATCGTACATTATGTCATCGTAGCAAGGGGCTTTTTGCATAGTTTGAGGAGTTCCTTGCATATGCATAAGGACAATAGGGCCTTTGCTTTCAGCAATGACATCAGCCATCTGGTTATCTCCTCTTAAAGCCGTAATATCATTAATAATCTGTGCACCCAAAGATAGGGCCTCTTTAGCTATGACAGCTTTATAGGTATCAACAGAGATAACACACTTGCCAGACAACTCTTTAATTACTGGGAAAATACGTTGACCTTCTTCCTGAACAGTTATACTTTTTGCTCCAGGACGAGAGGACTCCCCTCCCACATCAATAATATCGGCACCATCTTTTAATAGCTGACGAGCATGATTGATAGCATTATCTTTCAAATGGAACTCGCCACCATCAGAGAAAGAATCTGGAGTACAATTCAAAATTCCCATAACTAATATTTTAGTTTTAAAGGACAGTTCTCTATTATCACTTAGTAACAAAGAACAAGAATCATAAGTATTATAATTTCTAATTTTTTGGGAAATTTTTTCTGCTACAAGACTTAACCCATAGGGTTGCTTATATAATTTTTCACAAAGTCTCTTATAATGAGCAATAGTACCTAATAAGAGCACTGAAACCATTTCAACTTTACCAGATATAGTATCTCTTGGCGTAACAACATCGCCTCCCAAAGATAGCATATTTTGCTTTAGAATAAGAGCCGCCTGGTATTTTATATCTTTTATCTTTATGCCTCTGAAAAGACCCTTCTCCTGCATAATTTTAATCCCTGCAGAATCACAATTCAGCTTTAACATTTCAGATTGCAGTTGTTTTAAGTTATTAAATTCTATTATTTGCACTTATTAAATATATCACATTTTAAAAAGGGCGGCTGTTAACTTTATATTGCGTGGTATTTAGTATTAACCGCCCAATGAGACTTGATATCATGCAGTTTTCTTAGAAGCTGTTGATTTGTTTTTATCTTTTTCATTAAGAGGATAATCCAAAAAAGTAACATTATCAGCATGAACTTCTGTTATCCATTTTTTCTGATCATCTTTTTCATATTCTCTGATATGTAGCCTACCATCAACAAGAATCCTACGACCTTTTTCCAAGTATTCCACACAATGTTCTGCTAACTTTCTCCAAGTTACGACATTTATAAAATCAACAGGATAGGAACCATCTTCCTTTTTTCTATTTCCATTAACTGCTAAACAAAAATTTGCTTTTATGAAATCTCCTAAATCTTTCTTTTCAGGATCTTTTGTAAGGTTTCCTATTAAAGTAATGTGATTATAACCATTCATAACATCTCACCTCCCTTCAAAACATATTCTCATTTTAATATACTACAAAGAATCTTTTACGTCAAATAAATTAAAATATGACAATAATATAAAAAATATAACGTTATAAAATATTGACTTATAAGTTTTATAAGCAGTAATATGTGGATTATGCAGGATCTAAAAAAAGTTTTAGAGCAGAGTTGGGATCATTATAAAAAACATAAAATTGATCCTGTCACCAATCGTCCTCTTTCCACTCCTGATTCTTTAGATTTTGGAGCCTCTGGCAATAAAAATTTTATGACCTTTTCGGAGACTGTAGCCTATGTTCTTTTCCGTGCAGTATGGATGAATGACAAACAAACATTCGATAAAGTTTGGGAATGGGCTAGCACCAATATGTGGCGCAAAAATATAAGAGAAGTTTTTTGTTGGCAGATTAACCAATGGGGAGATGTTCCTTACTTAAGGAAAGATAATCTTTTTGCTTGGCGCTACGTTAACAATATAAAGAGAACTGGCCAAGGTGGTATTATTTTCTTTAAATGGGATCCTAATGAAGTACTATGGAGAGACGGGCTGGACTCTTCTCCTATAGGTGACGAGCTGATAGCTACATCACTAATACTTGCTCATTGCCTCTGGGGTAGCCAAAAAGGTGACCTTGATTATCTATTAGCTGGCAAGGCTATAGTTTCTGATATTTGGAACAAATGTGTAAAAAAAATCACCCCTGGGGTCATTGATACATTTCCTGATCACTCTCATTTAAAACCTTGGTTTATTTATAATGCTAGCGATACCTTGTTAACCAAAACCTTATCTAAGGGGCCCTCTCCAACATCAACAGCCATGGAAATAAATTATTACGTACCTCACACTAAATGGGCTGGTGTCGGCCGTAAAATTGATAATACAGATTTATCATCACTACAAGCATTTTCTTTCACTTGTAAAGGAGAAGAAGGTCATAAATTGAAAATAATACTGCGTGGTAAAAACAAACAAAACACTAACGATTCAACTGATGCTTTTATAGATATTATGCTATCTGCCAATTGGAAGGACTACTCTTTTAATCTTTCTGACTTCAAAGGTACAGAAAAAATAGACTGGGGGAAAATAAACTCTATATTTTTTCAAGTTGAAGATAATAATAACAAAGGATTCTTTGCTATTACAGATATAAAAGTTATTGATAAAGATGAAAAAGCTCCTGATACTCACTACCACTTAACCTCTAACGACAAAGGAGAGCCTTGGATTAATACCTCTTACTATTTACCGTTTGTTTACAATAGTCTTTTCAAAAAAATAGACCCTCATCATAATTGGCAAGAACTTAACAAAACAGCTTATATAGACGCAGAGCTTGGTTCCAAGGCAACTTTATTTGACGAGGAAAATATCCCTCATACCGGCAACATACACCTTATCCCAGATTGGTTTGCACTAACGCCAACAGGAAAACCTGCTAATATTCCTTGGGCAAACAATCTTTATACTAATGACTACATGCATGGCAAAAGTGCTACCCGTTTTGATTTTTTTGTATCTCTTGACTACATTTGGAATAACAATCCTCTTGCTAAAAAGTATATTTACGATACTGGTCCTTACAATTTTTACAAAAAAGAGCTTGAAGAAAAAGATTCTATTTGTAGAGGATATGCCATAGATGGAAAAATAATGAAATTTATTAACCAAGCTGACAAAGAGAGTTGTGGTTCCTATGGAAATTACTTATCCTTATTCTCAGCAAGAGATGACAAAGAAAATGCCAACAAAATATTAAATAAAATAATGCAAAAATACAATAAAGAGGGCTACTGGGGCAATGACCCTCTCGATTATTATGATCAAAATTGGACCTGGCTAGGGGTTGCTTTTTTCGCTGACAGAGGTCTCCAGCTAAGAGAAACCATAGAAAAAAATCTTACATAAAAAAAGTTATTGTTTATGGCTATTTTTTTGAAAAATAAAGTAATAATAGAATATCAAAGACAGCTCATAACAGAACTTGAAAGCAAATTAGAAGCTAAATCGCAAACACCTCTTCTCCCAGGATTTGATCAAGTAATTGAGCTCATCCCTGCACCTATCTTCTATAAAGATCCAGATGGTAAATATTTAGGAGGCAATACTCCTTTTGCAAATTTTGTTGATGTTCCTATTGAAAATATCATAGGCAAAACAGTATTTGACCTCTGGAAAAAAGGGCCTGCCCAAATATACCACGAAAAAGATGTAAAACTAATAGAAAATCCTGGTTTTCAAATCTATGAAGGCCCTATAATCGCTCCAGATGGCAATAAACATTATGTAATATTCCACAAAAGCACTTTTCATAATAAAGATGGTTCTGTTGCTGGTATAATAGGAACTTTTTGGGATGTTTCTAAACAAAAAGCAGATCACGAAAGAATATTACTTGAAAATGATAGATTAACCGATACAACCCAGTTTAAGAAGCTGTTTATTACAACTATACACAATGCTATGCGTGAACATTTGTCTATAATTTCTGCACTTGTTGATCCAAGCATAAGGAACACCTTCTCTATTGATGGTTTAGCCCAAGAAATAAGCAATTCTCTAGTTAATTTATACTCTTTGCTTGATATTATTGCACAGTTTACTAATTTATTTGATTTTACAAAAAATGATATTAGTGAAAAAAATACTGACAGTATAGAGATTAATGTTAATACTGTTATGGACTTTTTACAAAGAATAACTGAAAACATAATAATTTCAGAAGAATTCCTTGATATAAAAATTAATATCCCAGATCCCCTATCTGATATTAAATTAAGATATCATGATAATCTTTCAAACCTTTTCTATGATCTTTTGAAAAACATAACCAGAGCTCTAAATAATAAAGAGAAAAATGAAATGATAATATCTGTTGACATAGACGAAGATTCAAAATCTTTAGTCTTTACTATAAATACTCCTATTTTGATAGGCTTAGAAAGCAACAACTATCAGACAATTTCTGAACCTTGGTCAACTAAAACTTTTTATCATTTTAATAGCGAGGCCAATAAGTTAATAATCTTTCCTCTATTAATCATGAAAAGACATCTAGAAGACCTAGGAGGATCACTAGAAATAAAAAAAATAAAGGATAATAGACTTGTTTTCACTTTAACTATAAATGGAGGTAACATTATACATGAACAAAACTAAAAAAAAAGAGGCTGTTTTTTTATCAAGGAAAATAATTGCGAAGAATAGGCCTCAAAAGCCCCCTGTTGCTCCCACCATTGTTAGCATAACAACTATAACTCCATCATCTAAACCTAAATTCATACCAAATACTAGAATACTTGTAGCAGACGATGAACAATTGAATCAAAAGCTTATAAAAGCATTTATAACAGCTTATCAAGGGAAAGAAGCACCTGAAATAACCATCGATACAGCTGAAAATGGACAAATAGCTATTGACATGTTTAGAGCCGGACATAACAAAGATGCCCCATATCACTTGATTCTAATGGATATCATGATGTCTACAATGGGAGGAATAGAAGCCGCTAAAAAAATCAGAGAAATAGAATTATCCATGGGGATATCCCACACACCTATTATTGCAGCAACTGCAAATCACCACCTTGAAAAAGAACTCATGGAAACAACCATGGATGGATTTATTGGCAAACCATTCATGCAAAAACCCCTAATAGCAAAGATAAAAGGGGTCAGCCCAAATTTGTTTGATGATCACGATCCTGTTATAAATTAAACTGTGCACTAAAAATACCAGATATATAGTGTGGCGCTTCGTGCCACCCTATATGGAGTTGGTTATACATTTTCGGACAACCTCAACAAAAATAAACTAATGGGACTGTCGCGAGATGAACTTTATACCAATTCTCATTAGAAAATATAAGATACCAGAAAGCAATCGGAAAAAGAACAAGTTGGCAAGAAGTGAACGATGAAAGCGTAGTCAGCTACGTTGAAGAGTGAATGACGCAGGCGACGATGTTATTTTTTCGATTGAGAAATGGTATTAGTCGAAAAAAGAGCGAAAAATGTCTGGGCAAGGCAAAGGGTCACTTCGCGACAGTCCCCTAATCTGTTCTATGCTATAATTACCCTCAATGAAACAAAAACCTGTTATTGGCATCAGCATTGGTGATATAGCTGGTATTGGCCCTGAGCTGGCAGATAAAATACTTCTTGATCAAGAAATTTTATCGTTATGTACTTTGAAAATAATCTCTACTGTTGATTATACAAGTCTTGAAAAGCTAGGTATTCAAAAAGGTTTTACTCAAAAAGAATCCGGTAAAATAGCTTTTGAAAGCTTCATAAAAGCTATTAACTTAGCTAAAGAAGGAAAAATAGACGCTATTGTCACAGCTCCTATCAACAAAAAAGCGCTTCATCTAGCAGGATATAAATACAACGGGCACACGGAAATTCTAGCTAAAGAAACTAATACCCCAAATTACGCCATGCTATTTCATAGTAATTTATTAAATGTTATCCTATCAACAATACACTGTCCTTTAGAAAAAGTCCCCAAACTTATAACCCAAAAAAAACTCACTCAAATAATAAAACTAGGCTATAAAGCTATGAAGGATTTAGGTATAGGCAAACCTAGAATTGGCATAGCATGATTAAATCCACATGCGGGGGAAGATGGCTGTCTAGGACTAGAAGAAAAAAACATTATTATCCCTGTGGTAAAAAATTTAGAGAAAACTGAAATGGATATAAAAGGCCCTTTCCCTGCTGATGTAATATTCCGTCCAGTATCAAGAAAAGATTTTGATTTAATAGTCGCTCAATATCATGATCAAGGACTAATCCCTTTAAAAATGCTCTCTTTTGACCATGCAGTAAACATAACCTTAGGAACTCCTATAATAAGGACTTCTCCCGATCATGGGACAGCTTACGATATCGTCGACAAGAACTTAGCTAGCAACCGTAGCATGTCCCAAGCAATCAAAATTGCTGTAAAGTTAATTAGGAATAAGAAATAAATGGTTCAATTTGAATTTACTAGAGCCAAAAAAAAACTAGGACAACATTGGCTAGTTGATAAAAATATCATAAACAAGATTGTTGATGCTGCCGAGTTATCTGCAAACGATATTGTCATCGAAATAGGAACCGGAACAGGGATTTTAACTTACTTTCTAGCAGAAAAAGTCAAACATGTATTTAGCTATGATATTGATGAGGAAGCCCAATCTGTTGCTCGCAAGAATCTGAAAAATTTTAAAAATATAACTTTCATACATAAAGATATATTAAAAGAAGAAAAACCATTTAGCGACATAACCGGAAAACCCAAATGCAAAATAGTAGCTAATATCCCCTATCAAATCACAACACCAATTATAAATATCATCACAAAAAATAATAATGATATAAGTTCTGCAGTCTTACTGCTCCAAAAAGAACTGGGAGATAGGATGATAGCTAAACCCAGAAACAAAAACTATGGAAGATTTACATTATTTGTTCAATATCATTTTATGATAAAAAAAATATGGAAAGTTAGTCGTAATTGTTTCAAGCCATCTCCTAATGTTGATTCTCTCGTTATCAAGATGACTCCTCACCAAAAACCTCCCGTACATATAAATAATGATTTTTTCTTTTTTAATATAATAAAAGCAGCTTTTGGAAATAGAAGAAAATTTTTATTAAATGCTTTAAATAATTTTACAGAATTTGATTTTAATAAAAAAATAGTTACTGAAGTTTTTTATGAATTAAAAATCGACAAAAAAATCAGAGGTGAAGAGCTTGACCTCAACACCTTTGCCCAAATATCTAATATTTTATTTGACAGGCATAATGGGCCTGTTGCAAAATAATAGAAATAAAAGAATATTGCAAAATGAGCTTTTGCCTTGCCCAGACATTTTTCGCTTTTTTTTGTCTAAAGTTCATTTTGCAACAATCCCAATAAATTTAAAAGGAACACACATGTTTAGAAAAAAAAAGACGCTGCCAGATATAAAAAAAACATTAATTAACGAGCTTCAATCCACTTTACAAGATAACTTAGTTTCTATACTAATCTATGGCAAAGATCTAAATCATCAATATTTATCTCAAAGATCAAAACACAAATTTCTAATAATTTTGAACAATCTAACTAAAATAGACTTGGACATATTAGCTAACCTACAAAAAAGTTGGATCAAAAAATACAATTTATATCCTTTAATCTTAACAAAATCAGATATATATACTTCTTCTGACATTTTTCCTATAGAATTTCTAGATATAAAAGATTCTTATGAATTGGTTTGGGGTGAAGATATCTTCAAAGATTTAAAGATACCTATTGATAATCTCAGAACTCAATGTGAGTTTAATCTAAAAGGGAAAATTATTGTACTTAGACAAGCTTACCTTGCAACACCTAATAAACAACTATCTTTGATAAAAGAGTCTTATCCAGCTTTTTTGTTAGTATTTCGTAATATTTTGAGACTTTTAAATATTTTAGACCATCATACCGCTGAAGATTCTATTTTAGAAAAGATTGGCCAGAAAATTCCAATGGATATTAGCGTATTCAAAGAGATAGAGGCTATTATAGAAAAAAATACTCTTCCGAACAAATATGAAAAAGACATATTATTTAACAGTTACCTCCAACAACTAAACGCCTTATCAGAATACATAGACAAGCTAGAAATTACCAAATCTTAAAATAAAAAACTTATGTTTAACAAAATTAGCAAAAAAGTAATTATATTTATAATCTCACTGTGGGCTTTACAGGTAGGTCTCTTTGCTAATTACCATCAAATTACTCCTAGTGGTTTTGTCAATGACTTTGCGAATATTATAAAACAGGAACATAAGCATACACTAAATAGTCTACTAGCTGAATTAGAACAAAAAACTTCAGTAGAAATTGCTGTTGCAACTATAAAAACCATGGGTAAAAATACTGATATAGAAACCTACGCAAATAAACTCTTTAATAAATGGAAAATAGGAAAGGAAAAGGAAGATAATGGGCTCTTATTCCTAATAGCTCTCCATGAAAAAAAAGCAAGAATAGAAGTAGGATACGGTTTAGAGTATCTGATAACTGATGGATTGTCTGGTGAAATTTTGGATAACTATGTAATTCCTTACTTTGAAAAGGGCCTTTATAGTGATGGAATATATAACGGAGTATCTACTTTAACCTTAATTATTTCCAAAGACAAAAATATAACCTTAACTGGGATACCAAAGGAAAAACCAGAAAATAAGAACACCACACAACAAGATAATATATTTGGCATTATAATCTTCCTTATAATAATAATTTTATTAATGATCTTTTTAGGCCCATCTAGATTTTTTGAAATATTGTTTTGGATACTCTTGTTTTCCGGTTTTGGGGGTCGAGGAGGAGGCTCCTACGGCAACAATTTTGGATCTTTTGGAGGAGGGTTCGGTTCCTTTGGAGGCGGAATTTCAGGGGGTGGAGGAACAAGTCGAGGTTGGTAAAATCTTTAAATTATTGTAGAATTGATTAATAGAAAGGGGATTGCTATGAAAAAATATGGAATTTTTATCGTTATATTCTTACTTTTAATTGGCATTATATGGTTCGTTGGAACTCGCAACAAATTAGTACTTTTAGATGAGCAAGTTAAAAGCCAATGGGCACAGGTAGAAAACCAACTTCAAAGACGTTATGATCTTATCCCTAATTTAGTAAATACTGTTAAAGGTTACGCTAGGCATGAGAAAGAAATATTCACTCAAATTGCTGAAGCAAGAGCAAAGCTAGCACAAGCAAAATCTGTTGGAGATAAGATCAAGGCATCCAATTCCCTGGAAGGATTTCTTGGTCGTTTACTGGTTATTGTCGAGAGGTATCCCAATTTAAAAGCCAACAAAACCTTTACCAGGTTAATGGATGAATTAGCTGGCACTGAAAACAGACTTGCAGTCTCACGAAGAAATTACAACGAAACTGTAAAGATTTATAATCAGACCATTAGATTATTTCCAGCTAGCATGATTGCTGGCATGTTAAACTTTAATAAGATTGCATACTTTGAAATTGAAAGTAAAGTAAAGGAAAATCCGTCTGTTTCTTTTGAATAATGATTTGAAATTTTATTCTTCAAGTAACGAAATAGCAAGAGAATAAATTTAACTATAAGTTATAGGTTTTTTCAGCTTGTCATGAAAAACTATCTTAGTTTGAATGCAATCCAACCCTAGGAGATATTAGCAATATGGATACCATAGATATAAATAGTAATGACAATTATCCAAACAAAATAAAAGAACTGGAATTAGAAGGAAAAGCAAAGGGATTTCTCACCCCAGAAGAAATCTTGAAAGTTTGCCCTGAACCAGAAGATGCAATCGCCGTAATAGAGCAATTGATATCTGGTGATATCAATATCTCTAATGAAGAAAAGACTTCCAAAGGAGATAATGATTCCATAACAACAAATTCCAGAGGGAAAGTGAATCAAGAATCACCTACCACACCCGAAGCTGGAATAGACAAAAAAGAGTTAGGGATAGAAGACACCGTTAAAATGTATTTAGGCGAAATTGGTGAAGTAAATCTGCTTGATTCTCAACAGGAAATAACCCTCGCTAAGGACATCCAAAAAGGAAGCAAACAAGCTAAAGATGCATTAATAGAAGCCAATTTAAGACTAGTAGTTAGCATTGCAAAAAAGTACATAGGCAGGGGTATGTTATTCTTGGATCTCATACAAGAGGGCAATCTAGGACTAATAAGAGCGGCTGAAAAATTTGACCATAAGAAGGGTTTTAAATTTAGCACTTATGCAACTTGGTGGATAAGGCAAGCTATCTCTCGATCAATAGCTGATCATGGTAGGACAATCAGAGTTCCTGTTCATATGATAGAAACTATTAATAAGTTACGCAAAGTATCTCGTTCTCTAATGCAAAAATTAAAAAGAGACCCTACAGAAAAAGAACTATCAAAACATTCCGGGTTCCCAATAGATAAAGTCAGAAGCATTATAAAATTGGCACAAATACCTTTATCCTTAGAAAATCCCGTAGGAGATGAAGATAGTAGCCGACTAGGAGATTTTATAGAAGACCAAACAACAATTACCCCTGATGATGCCGTTCAAAGAACTATGTTACGTGAAGATATTGAAGACATTATGTCCATTCTTAGCGAACGCGAAAAAATGGTTATTAGATTACGCTTTGGACTCGATGATGGTAGACCTCGCACTTTAGAAGAAATAGGATTTGTCTATGGAGTAACCAGAGAACGTATCAGGCAGATAGAATCAAAAGCGCTCCAAAAACTCAGACATCCTAGTCGCAAAAAGAAATTACAGAGTTACAAAGAAGATCTATAGCCTAATACCTAATCCCAGCATTTTTCATTCTATCTATTGCTTCTTGGATCCTATCTTCACTGACAGTTATCGCCATACGAATGTAGCCTTCTCCTGCATCACCATATCCATTGCCAGGAACAGTTACCAACCCACAAGATTCTAAAAGCTTACTTGCAAAAGAAGCAGAATCATAACCCCCAGGAACAGGTATCCAAAAATAAAAAGTCGCTTTAGGAGGATCCTTCAAAGGCCAATTTAATGACTTTAAACCTGCAAATAAAATATCCCTTCGTCTTGTATATATCTCGTTATGCCGCTTAATATCACTACCATCACTGTTTAAAGCAGAGACTGCAGCTTGTTGAATTGCTTTAAATTGACCAGAATCAACATTTGATTTTATAACTCTTAAAGCCTTTATGGCCTTTTCATTGCCTGCCGCCATAGCAATTCTCCAACCAGTCATATTGTAGCTTTTTGACAGAGAAGCAAATTCAATCGACACTTCTTTGGCTCCGTCTATCTCCAAAATACTAGGTGCAACATAATGATCATAAGTCATATCGCAATAGGCATTATCATATACAATGAGAAGATCATTCTCTTTTGCAAAATTAACTGTTTTTTCCAAGAAAGAGCTTGGGGCAATAGCACCGGTAGGATTATTAGGATAATTTAGATATATAATTTTTGCTTTATTTATTACTTTTTCTGGTATTTTATTAAGATCTGGCAAAAAATCATTTTCTCTTGTTAAAGGCACAAAATAAGGATCTCCACCAGCCATAAGTGTCCACATTTTATAAACTGGATAGGAAGGGCTAGGAACAATAGCAATATCATCTTTATCTATGTAAGCTAGAGACAAATGAGAAAGGCCTTCTTTTGAACCAATCAAACAAGTTACTTCTTTATCTGCATCCAAACTAACAGAAAAGCGACTATGATACCAATCAACTACAGCCTTTCTAAAATCAATCTCCCCATTGCTAGATGGATAGTCATGGTTTTGGGAATTCTCAACTGCTTTTTGCATTGATTGCACAATATATGCTGGAGTTGGCTGATCAGGATCCCCAATACCTAGATTAATAATATCAACACCTTTATTGATTGCTTCTCTTTTTTTCCTATCTATTTCCTCAAACAGATATGGAGGGATTTTTTCTAAACGCATGGATTCTTTTGGCATATATAAAAACTCACCTTTCTTTATCTTAGTGTATACTACCAGTATAAACTTTTTCTGCAGGACCTGTCATATATATATGATTACTTTTACGATCCCAATCAATAAACAAATGTCCACCTGGAAGTTCAACGTCAACTAATCGTCCTGTTCTTTCGGTGAGAACTGAGGCCACAACAGCAGAACAAGCTCCTGTACCACAAGCCATCGTTTCTCCTACCCCACGCTCCCAAACTCTAACCTCAATTTTTTTGTCATTTACAATCTTTACAAATTCTACATTGGTTTTCTTAGGAAATATATTAGCATTTTCTATTTTTGTGCCCAAACTTGAAACAGGACTATTCTCAAGATCCTCCACAAAAATAATACAATGAGGATTTCCCATAGAAACAGTTGTTACAATAATTTTTTGGGTTTCTATACTGATTGCTTTTTCTATAATTTCCTCTTCATCAGTATTCTCTATAAGCACAGGGATTTCATCTTTTTTCAAGATCGGCACACCCATATCAACAGAGACTTCCACCACCTTATCCCCTGCTACTTTGAGCTTTACTTTTATTATTCCGGCTTTGGTTTCTATTTCTAATTCTTCTTTATTAACAATTTGCGATTCATATACATACTTTGCAAAGCAGCGAACTCCATTACCACACATTTCTGCTTCGCTACCATCTGCATTAAAAATACGCATCTTTATATCTGCCATCATCGATAATTCTACAAGGATAATACCATCTGCCCCAACTCCAAAATGTCTATCGCAATATTGTATAGCAAATGGCGAAGGAAGCAATTCTTTATTGTAATTTAAATTTTCTATAATAATAAAATCATTACCCAAACCATGCATTTTACAAAAGTTCATATCACCTCAACTCCATTTAATGATATTTTAAGTATATTGGGGCACCAAAACAGTGTCAATTAAAAGTAAATTTATTTTAATTGAAGAAGGATAGGTCTATCGCCAAATAAACTTTATATTAGCCAACATCCCACTTAATGTTGTAAAATGAGCCTGTCGTAAAACAGAGAGAAAGGACATCCTTGAAATGAACAAAACAGAAAAATACAACGTTGCTGTGGTTGGAGCAACTGGCATGGTAGGCCAGGAAATGCTAGCGGTTCTGGAAGAAAGAAATTTTCCTATAAATAAAATCATTCCATTAGCTTCTGAACGCTCTGTTGGAAAAGAAATAGAATTCAAAGGGCAAAAAATAAAAGTAGAGCTTTTAGAAAAGACATCCTTCAAAAATGTCGATATAGCACTTTTTTCCGCAGGGGCAAAAATTAGCGAGGTCTTTGCTCCTATAGCTGCAAAATCAGGAACTATAGTAATAGACAATACTAGTTTCTTCAGAATGAACTCCGAAGTTCCATTAATTGTCCCTGAAGTAAATGCCAAAGACATAAAAAAACATAAAGGGATTATCGCCAATCCTAACTGTTCAACAGCTCAGATGGTATTAGCGTTAAAACCGATCTATGATGAAGTTGGTATTAAAAGAATAGTCGTTTCAACTTACCAGGCTGTTTCTGGAGCAGGGAAAAAAGCCGCAGACACATTACTATACGAAACAAAAGACGTTTTAAATCAAACTTCACAATTAGCTAGTCAAGATAAAGCTTTTTCTTATCCTATTGCTTTTAACCTAATACCTCAAATTGATGTCTTTCTAGAAAACGGTTATACCAAAGAAGAAATGAAAATGGTAAACGAAACAAAAAAAATATTTAATGATAATAATATTCAGGTAACAGCAACTTGCGTCAGAGTTCCAGTATTTGTTGGACATAGCGAATCCGTAAACATTGAAACTGAAAAAGAAATAGATATAAATCACTTAAAGGAAATACTATCAAATTTCCCTAATTTGGTTGTTGAAGACGATCCTTCAAAATTGATCTATCCTATGCCTATTAATTGTGCAAAAAAAAATGATACTTTCGTCGGAAGAATTCGCAAAGATATTTCTTGCAAAAATGGAATTGATCTCTGGATTGTTTCAGATAATCTAAGAAAAGGAGCAGCCTTTAACGCAGTTCAAATAGCAGAGGAATTAGTAAACAAATAATTTAGGAGGATTTTATTTCATGTATATTCCTTTTGGAAAAGTAATTACAGCAATGGTAACTCCTTTTAAAGAAGACGGTAGTGTAGATTATGAAGAAGCAATAAATATTGCCAAGCACTTAGTTGAAAATGGTTCGGAGGGCATTCTGCTTTCAGGGACTACTGGAGAATCACCTACTACCACTCATGAAGAAGAATATAAACTTTGGGACATTGTTAAAAAAGAAATAAAGAGCCAAGCCTCGATAATTGCTGGAACAGGATCCAACAGCACCAAAACATCTATCAAGGCAACAAAAATAGCAGAAGAAATAGGTCTAGACGGAGCAATGATTGTAGTTCCTTATTACAATAAACCTTCACAAGAGGGTCTGTATCAACACTTTAAATCCATATCAGATGCAACCAGCCTTCCTTTGATTATTTATAATATTCCAGGGCTGACTGCTTGTAATATGACACCTGAAACAACATCCAAACTCTCTGAAATTAAAAATTTCGTTGCTCTCAAAGCGGCCAGCGGTGATTTAAACCAAATCAAAAAAACTCGAGATTTAACTCCTGCTGATTTTGCTATATACAGTGGTGATGATGGCCTTACCTACGACATTTTAAAAATAGGTGGCTGCGGAGTAATCAGTGTAGCTTCTCATTTGGTAGGATCTCAAATAAATAAAATGATATCTTTGTATTTACAAGGAGAAAAAACTAAATCAAAATCCATACATGAAAAACTGTTGCCATTATTTAAAGTATTATTTATTACAACAAATCCCACTCCTATAAAGGCAGCACTAAATATGATAGGTTTCAACACAGAACACCTGAGATTGCCAATGATCTCTGCTACAGAAGAAGAAAAAATACAAATAAAGAAAATCTTGCACTCACTAAACATAATCTAAATGAATAAAAAATCAAAAAATGATATCGCTGGAGGTCAAGCAGTTATAGAAGGGGTCATGATGCGTCATGGCAATAAAATAGCCACAGCCGTCAGGGATCCTAATAAGAATATTATTATCAAAGAGCAAACTTATATCCCCATTTCTAAAAGGTTTAAAATCGCTGCTACACCATTTTTGCGCGGGTTTATTACTTTGATAGAAATGTTAATAATAGGAAGCAAGCATCTATTTTTTTCCGCATCAGTTGCTATAGACGAGGATTCCCAAAAGAATGCAAAGAAAAATAATTGGGAACTTCCCATTTCTTTAGCTATAAGCATAGGATTTGTTATTGTATTTTTTATCGCTATACCAGCCTTATTCTTCACTATAATGAAAAACAACATTGAAAACACTATCTTGCTCAATTTTCTTGAAGGGATAGTCAGGTTATCCATTTTCTTAATATTTCTACTATCTACTCTTTTCATGGAAGATATGAGGAGAGTTTTTATGTATCACGGTGCTGAACACAAAACAGTTTTTGCCTGGGAAAAAGGAGTTGACCTTACTATTGAAAATGTCAAACAATTTTCCACAAAACATCCACGCTGCGGAACTAGCTTTCTTCTAATCGTAATGTTTGTATCAGTTGCAATATTTTCTCTATTGGGCAGGCCAGATTTTTTACACAGGATTATCTACAAATTACTATTGATGCCTGTTATTTCTGGCATATCATATGAAATAATACGTTTTACAGGAAAATTCTTTGATAATAAGTTTATACGTGTTTTAAGCTGGCCTGGCTTATTATTACAAAATATAACTACTAGAGAACCAACTGATGACCAAATAGAAGTAGCCATTGCAGCAATGAAAAAGGTTATCTAATAATAACCTGGACAAAATAAGTTAAATTAATAAAATGTAATCTTTATTTAAAGCCACATGAGAATCTTGAGCCCCCACTAAATAACTAATTTTTAAAATAAAAAACTCTGATTTTACGTAAATTTTACGTAAATTTGGTCTATCTGGGAACATCGTGTGCAGGAAAAAGAGAGAGTTGATGCTGCGAAAAAAATTTCAAATAGAATTAGAGATAAAATAACAATAAGAGAAGCTTTAGCTATTTTAAGTAATGAAGAAAGAAAAGAGCGAACAAAAAGGTTGCTTATCCCTTGTTGCAATGAGTTTGGTCGCAAAATCAATTCAAAGCCTGATTATTGGTAATGGGGAATATAAAATGAATCTATTTAAGCAATTGCTAAAAGATAGAGAGACCTCTAATAATATTATTGACAAAAATAAATATACGGAGGCCCCTCTAATGGAATATATATTAGCATATAAAAGC
>Ga0272440_1001728_pt1 | contig 17611 bp, 8 predicted proteins | sample SSMMMBAug17_FD_192440 | JGI IMG/M metagenome (GOLD analysis project Ga0272440, IMG submission 192440) | Marine sediment archaeal communities from Little Sippewissett salt marsh, Falmouth, MA, United States - SSM-MMB-Aug17 | ecosystem: Environmental > Aquatic > Marine > Wetlands > Sediment ... | reverse complement strand
AATGGCGATTGGACCTGCCATAATTCGCTGGCTGACACGTTAATTGGTAGTAATAATAGAATGTAAAATATAATTAACATTGTGATTTCTCTTTTCTTGAATCAATACGTGCATCAATCCATTTGTAGATAAGAATTTCTTTGTTTGTATTAAAACGTTTGGAAAAAAGATGACTTAAAATTGACATTTCACCATTTTTTTGGCCTTTTTCTGAAAATATTGGGCGATCATGACAGTCTCCTTTTTTTCATATATTTCATCTTCAATACGCTCTCATTTTTACCAGAGGATTTTGAATATGAAAATAATCACTGGAATTATATTCGTACAGTCTGCACAAACAAACGATTAAAAAGTTTTGTTTCAATGGCTGTTTGAACATTTTTACGCCATTTTTTTCTATCTGTAAACATAACAGTGGGCAGATCATTGCTGCGCCTGTATCCACTAAAAAGTTTACCTCTATTTCGTTGATTTGTGATTTTTGTATTTCTCCTTTTTCATTTTACCCATTTGAACCTCACTCTTCTTTTTTATATTATTCAAGTCACCTTATAAAACCTGTTGAAATTATAGATGAAAAAAAATTAAAGTCAAAATAAATTTAATCTACCACACCCCCTCACTAAACCCAAAATTCACAAAACTTTGCGTCTGAAACTCCAAAGCATCATCCCAAATGCCAGTCCCCTCATAATAATCCCCCACTTTACTCCCGGCATATTCTCTGGAAAAGCCACTCAATCCCACCACCCTGAAATACAACCGATACCCCTCCAGTGAATCAATCTTTCTTTGTAAATGTAAAACTGCCATTGCCATCCTTTGATACTTTCACTTTTTCAACCAATTTATGATTGGCATTGTAGGCAATAACAAAAACAGTTGAACCGCCTGATGGCAGTAAATTCCCCAAAGAATCCCGAACTGTTTTGCCGCTGTACTTTTATCATAAACAACTGATGTTATTTTTAAACTGCTCACATCTGGCCCATCTACTTGAAAAAAATCGCCAATATCAACAGGAACAATGTCGCCAATAGCAACCGACAATTTTTCATAGGATTGAAAAAAAAATTGACTTGATTATTTTTCAATCCTATGAAAAATTGACGAAATGAAACACAGACAATATTATCAAACCATTTGGGATGAACTGTCATCAACGAAAAATATGATATTTGTGGCATTAATTTCATCACAAATGTTCGTTAATAAAGAAAGATTATGATTAATAAAAGAGTGTTATTCCAATGGGTTAGGTGGATCTTGAAAGATTTTTTCCACCTGTCCCACAAATTTGTGGGACAGGTTTTTGGAATCAGATGATCGTTGAGATTTTCGATGTTCCAACCAAAGCGGTTTACAATTGATATAATACAAACTCTCCATTATGTTCGGGATTTCCCTCAAGTAGTTCATTGGGTATATTGACGACAAAATCCAGTGCCTGCAATGGAATAAACGTAAAACTGCTACTGCCATCCTGCGAAACCTTCACTTTTTCAATTATTTAGAACATATTATTCCTCTCACTTTGATTAAATTCCATAATCACTTCTTTACCACCTGGTAATTCGGCAAGTATTCAAATCAACCATTCGTTGAAAAATATATAATAAATCTTTTATATCAACTTTATGATTAATAAGAGAGCTTATTTCCTCTGTGTTCTCAATCCCACTCAAGGTTTGCATCGCAAAAATCAGATATGCTGCAGGATCAATCAATTTAATAAAGTAGTCTTCTTTATCTTGAAATCTATTTTCAACAATCCTCTCATTTGAAATGGAATACAAAACAGGTATGACAAAATCTATTTCTTTATCGTTTAATTTTTTCCATATTCTTACGCGGATCAAATTAGAATTGACAAAGCCATTTTTTTGAAATGCTTGTAAGCCATCATTCATTGATGTAATGATTTTACATGGATTCTGTTTAGAAAACGATTCAGGGATTACACTGGCACCAACACAGTGAGTATAATCAAATATGCCAACTTCATCACCGGCGGTTAATACAATTCCAGGGGCATCAGTTAACCACAAATTCATTCGTTCATAAGGATTTCCTTTCCACACAGGTGTAAAATGAGTCGTTTTTTTATCTGATTCTTTATTGTTAAACAAACAAGAGGTTTGTTGTTTTTTTGATCGTTTATCAGTAGTTTTTAAAGGATCGGGTATGATGAGAGTTGCAGGAGATGTTTGAATTTTTATCCAATACCCTTTTCCAGGAGTAAACAATTCGATTTCACTTAAATTATTGTCATGTATTCCTCTTTGATCAATCATTTTAATATAATGACCTGAATCAATGAGTGGCGTGATGATGTTTTCTATACTTTGCGCATACATACAAGGATAACCAATCAAGTTCCATCCTGGTAATAAATCAATTGATACTGGTAATGTTGGCGGAATTCCGGTAATGGTCAATGAAATATCTTTGTTAACGTTTATATAATACCCCTGTCGAAAATCTATCTGTTTTAATCCATGCTGCCATTCGTTGTTAACAATCATTGTTTCTTTATTGGTTCCAATTACTTTTACAAGTGCTTTGTTTTCAATCAATGGTTGTATGATATCCTCAAACGATTGATTCACAGGTTTTAAATATGGTGAAAATAAATTCCACCCCTGAGTTAATGGAATTGTCTGTTCAACCAGATTAACAGTGACAATAAACGTTTCTGATACTGATAGCCCCGCTTTGTCAGTAACAGTAATATTAATTTCTGATGTTCCTGTTTGATCCATTAATGTGGAAATCGTCAACTGTCTATTTTCTTCAGCACCTCCAATAATAATACTTTCATTTGGTATTAAGGATGGATTGGACGATGATGCTTCTATCACAAGATCATCAGGCATTAATTCCCAGTCTGTTATTTCTTTATCACTAACTGTAAAATCAATAGTTATCATTCTATTGACTGTAATGCTTTGATCATCAATTGGTGAAATATCTGGAGGATCATTCTGATATGTAGCGGAAATGGTCATTCTTTGCTGAATATTGTCAATGCAATATTTGGGGAAGCAATAACCTTCATAACAAATGTAATTATCTTGAAGTGGCATAGCAATGTTGTTGATAATGACATTTTCTACATGGAACCCTTCTTTTGGAAAAATACCAAAACAAGCTTTTTGTCCGCATTCAACGTCTATTGATTTAGGATCTATAGTGCTATAATAAAAATTCTCAGCTAAGATTATTCCATCACCTTTTTCCAGAGTTACGCGGTATTCAATAGGAACAAAAACAGCCTTGATATACAAATTCTTGCTGACATTGCTTAAGCCATCAACTTCCCCTTCCCATCGTGAAAATTTAGAACATGAGCCAGGCAAAATACTGATATCAATCTTTGAAAGATCAATATTGCTGCCAGATTGTACCCATATATGAGGCGGTATCACCGTGCCATTGCCTTCAGTCTCAAAGATGATTGTATAGGTAACACCGCCGAATTTTGCCATAATACTATGCGTTTCATCCATATTTTGAAACGTATATTCATTTACAGGTCCAATGGATTGACCATCAATCAGGACATCATCAATATAAAAATGCTCATCGGGTATAATTTTAAATGACTGATTGCCATGACATGAAACAAGAATATTTTCAGCCGGTGAAATTTTTCCTCCTGAGTCAGCAGTAACTTGAATGGTATGTCCCACTTTCAACACTACCTGATAATCTTCTAAAGATTGAAATGTTTTTGTTTCGTTAAAAGGCGTATCGTCAGAAATGGTTGAAAATAGTGGAGCTATAAATTCACTGCTGATTTCATTATTATTGTTGTGATTCCATATTCGAAACAATATGGGGTTACCATTTGTAAACCCACTATTATCATTATCATTTTTACTACAGGTAATGATCAATGGATTTTCTTTTGACACTGGCTTTTCTACGCGTCCTGCACCAACACAAAGGTTTCCATCAAAAATTCCAATTTCATCATCAGGTTCAAGATCAAGACATTCTACTCCTTTTAGCCAGATTTTCATTCGACTGTATGGGGCATTTTCCCAAACCGGATTGAAATGAACAGTTTGTAATGACCAGGGGCCATCATAATGGAGATCAAAAAAGTAATTCCCAAAAAAAGTCCAAAAATTCATGAAATATTCAGTCTTTCCTGAAGGATATAGTGGATTGTCAGACTTAACCCATCCTCGATCTCCATCGGTTTGAAAATGTTCGTTTTCAAGCATGAAAAGTAACTGATCAATATGATTTTGATCATGCATAATATTGAACAAATTAAGATATACAGCATAAAAGCCAAAGGACGTGTATTGATAATCATCTGTATTGTCGGCGGTTCCATCAATTTTATAAGTTGGGAATATTTTGTTGTGTTGATTCAATGATTCTGCAAAAAAAGGATAAATTTTTCTGAGCAATTCATAGGCTCTGATATCTTTGTCGTAATAATAATCCATACAAAGAAAAGCGATCGTTCTAAATGCATCATAACCATAGATGTATCCCCGAACTGTGTTATTTGACTTTTGAGTCGAAATATCAACATATCTTCCACTCAATGGATCTAATTGAAACCAGTTTGGAAACAGTTGACCATTACCAACAACTTCTTGTTGGTTCATATCATGAAGGGTCAGGTGAAGTGATTTTTCTAATACCGCATAAGTGTTATCCAGAAGTGCTTTCCATTTTTCAGCGCCTGTTGTATCAATTTCCATAAATTTTTTGTATGCAAAAGGCATAAAATAAGATGGATTGATGTATGGTGCGCCATGCGCGTTTGATAGAAGGTAACAACCATCATTTTCAGATGTTTGTCCTGAATTAAGTTTGATATGAATGGACTGGAGTTCAACTGTTGCATAGTCAGGACCTGCTGGAGAAGGTGCAATTCTCACAGATGTACCATCGCTGAATTCAATGAGCATGTAATCTAACATGGCATGAATTGAATTTACGCCATTAAAATTAATTTTTTTGATTTCCTGAAGATCACCACCTGAAAAATTATTCTGATTCAAGACAATTTCTGAGCTATTTTCAGTTAAATTCACCTGACATTTTTTGTTTGAATTATTTGCTGAAAGAAGTTGCAATTCTAAATAACCTGTACCCGATATTTTCATTTTGATTGCTGTCAGTTTAGAATAATCTCTTGATTCAATCAGATCAAATCCAAAGTAGCACATGCTTCCAGTCCACTCATAATGTGAAGGGTAATCATTTAGCTGTATCGATCCTCCAAATTCTCCATAAAATGGATAGTATTCAGGAACCTGTGTTTGAACTTTTAATGATAAATTTTTAATTGAAGACCAGTCCAAAGCTCCACTTTTTCCATAATCTGGATTAATTATAAAATCATCTTTGCTTAAATGAACAGAATTATTTGATGCTGATAAAGAAACAGGTTGTTTGGTAATATAAATATGACCAGGATTTTCATCCTCCCCTGAATTATCTTCAATTTCAAAAAATACACCAGCATATCCACTGGTATGCCCGCTGATTGAGAGAATGATTTCATCCAGATTTAACAGATCCAGAGTAGGTTCATGCCAGAATCCAACATAATTATTTATGCCTTCCCAGATCATTACATTATTTTGCTCGTTATTAACGATAATTTTGCCATTTGCATTCATGTCATCAAAAGTGCCATAAAACATTTTATTGACCACACCTTGATTTGAAAAATCTATTATTTCACCGGATTTGAAATTGTAAATGGCTTTCTCACGTAAAGCATAAATAAGGGCTTTAGCGTCATCTAAGTAAGAAACATCATGCCATCTGTCATAAGCAAGAAGCAAAGCATAGGCAATCAATAAATCACCATCAGTCGCCACCTGACTGCCATCCTGAAAGATCCCGGGGGTATGACAATGAGTGGACTCATTTTCTGTTTGAATGATAATACCGCCTCTATCTGTATTCTCGATATTTTCGACATATCGCCAGGACAGGAGTGAATCTTTCATCTTTTCAGGTAATGGTATCCATTGCTGAAAAGTGTCAGAGCAGTCCCAGTTGTAAACCTCTTGCTCATTAGATCTAAGCATTTTTTGTTTGGCAAATTCCCGGTACTTATCAAAAAATGCTTTGCTTTCTGCCTCATTCTCACCCTTTACAGATAGTACATGTGATAATAAAGCATATGAAACAGATTCGGAATAGATGAGTCTTTGTGTTTGATCGCTATTGCCAATATTGCTTTCATTGATATCACCGCAAGGGATGCCATTGCTCCAGATTTGATAATTTTTTCTCATGGCCAATAAGTCATTTGTGGTGATGGCAAAAGATTGGGAGACAACAATGATACTCATGCAAATAATACAAATAAAAAGTGAATATTTTTTTTTCATAATTTTTCTCCTTATTACTTATTAATGGGTTCAAAGAAATGTAAGAAAAGGGGTTGTTATGAATTTATTTGATAAATATATACAAAGAAAAAATTAAAAATCTGACCCAAAATTTTTTTTAAAAAAATATTTTTTTGGGGTCAGATTTTTATCAGGTTCAGCGTATATATAAATTGAAATGTAAAAAAATCTTATATGTAAAGGGAAGAATTGTTATGAACACGTTTAATCAAAAAATTGCAAGTGTTGTTATTTTGCTGTTTGTATTGTTTTCAGGAAAAGCTTTTGGATCAGTCAACAGTAATCTAAGAAATCATCATCATGTGCTTATTGATGGGCATCGTCTCTTTGTTGTAGAAGATGGTGAAAAGTATTTGTTGCGTGGTGTTTCTCTTTCCGCACTGGAATATGGGAAATATACCAATGTCCATGATACTGATAATTATGGCAAAAAAGTGGCTGATTATGAAAAAATTTATGATGATATTCAAGGTGAACAATCCAATTTAATGCAAGAAGCAAAAGAATTAAATGTCAACTGTGTAAGAATTCCATTTAACCTGTCTTTACTGGCAGAATGTCCTGGCTGTTATTCAACAACCCGGAATCCCGAAAATCAATATCGTTTTAATGAAGATTACTTTCAACAAATAAAGGTACTCATTTCACAGGCAGCAAGACGCGATTTACTGGTTATTCTGGTTATGCACAATAATCTCGAGTATATTCCCAACTACAATGAAAACTTTGATCAACAAAGGCAGATCAATATAAATAAGAATCAAAACTATCACCAATTTCTGGGGCATGTGTGGCAGCGCATTTCCACAGAAACGTTAGCAGATGATAATGTCATTGGCTTTGAGCCAGTGAATGAACCTTTTGTTTTACCCCCTGATAATGAACCTTTTGCTTTAACCAGAAATTTTCAAAGCAATTGGAAAACAATTGCCCAGGATATTATAGATAACATCAGACAGGTTGATCAGGAACGTTTAATATTGATCAATGGTATGAATTTCAGTAGAGCCTGGGATTGGCATCATCATTCTGATGACTTGAAAACACTCAACGATCCATCAAATCGATTGGTATTTGCACCGCATCTGAATTTTTTTTATGACAATCAACTGAAAACTCCCCCTGATAACTGGTATCGTAAATTGTTGAGAGACAATGTATGGCCAGTCATTAAATGGTCGCAAACAAATAACAAACCTGTTCTTTTTACCTATTTTTCTTTTTTAAGAGATCAGGAAGAATGGAAACCTGTAATGGTCGAGCTTTTTCATGAATTCTTTGATTTTTATGATATTGGCGCTGTTATCTGGGAATTATCGGTTGATGGCAGCCAGAATACTGAGGTTACAGATTATATTAAGAATGAATATCAAAAGCATACAAGAGTAAAATTAAAAGAAGATGAAGATATTTACCTGTTAAAAGATAATATCCACTATTACGTTAAAATGAATAACTGGACAACTGGCGTTTGTCCTGTTTGCAGCACGAATTGTTCTCAAGTGACCATCACTGATTGTCAATCAATAGAGCTCAATTTCAAGCAAGACTTAATGCAGACGACAGGTCTGACATTTTCCAGAGGGTGTGTTAATGCAAGCGATTATACCAAAATAACATTTTACAATAAGGGAAGTGATGATTTGAAATTATGGATCGATAACTGTGAAAATTCCCTTGAAATTTCAAATAGCTGTAACTTAACTGTTCCTGAAAATTATATTCAGCTTTCAGATTATATTGAACTTTCAAGTGATTATGAGCAATATGTCGAAATTCCATTATCCAGGCTGTCTTCCCAATCAACAATAGATCAGGTATGTCGGCTGAATATACAGAGTATAAACACTGAAAGGTCATTTATCAGAGATATTATACTGCATGGAAGGTTTTCAACAATAGAAGAATTCATTGGCTATACTGAAAGCGCAGATATCAAATTAAGTTTTGATATTGCAAATGATAATTTAAATGGTACCAATTTTTCTTTTTATGATCCTTCAGACATAATTGACTGGGGAACCAAATTAATCGTTTCATGTGATGATATGAAAGATAAACAGATTGCTTTTGACTACATCAAGCCTGAAAGTTTAGATACATCAAATTGGATCAAATGTGCTTTATCAAATGATCAGGGCCCTCTTATGAATTATTCTGAAATAGCTTTTGATCGTTATAAAAACAAAATTGATAATTATTTTCAAATCAAGCTTCCAATGAGCGACATGTGTCCGGAAGGTAGCGAATTTCATAGCATTCAAATACAGGAGAAAAGAACACAGGACAATAATGGCCTGGCCTACATCAAAAATTTTCGCATGGAAAACATTGAGAAGAATATTGAAGAACATATCGCTATTGCCAATATAGTGCATCAATACACAAATACAGTCAGTCTGTCGGTTTCCATTTCAAATCCTTACTCTGAATCTGTTCAGTCTGTCTGCTATTCCATTAGCCCCATTTCAGATATTTTAACACTAACCGATATTTCTTTTTCTGAAGCATTGTCGCAACAGAAATATTATTATGGCCTATCCTCAAACAGCGATGGATACACGACAGTCAGTTTGTATTATGATTTGACACCTGTTGCATTGAATGGTCACCTGATGACATTGCATTATAGAATCAACGATAATGTACTGGATAATGATCTGGTAACGTCTATCAATTTTGATGGAAAAACAAAGATAAATGATTCTGAATGCATACCTTTTGATTTAAGTCTGAATTTCAACATTCCGGGATATGCCATGATCATTGTTGGAGGAGGCGATCATCAGAAGGCATATATCCGAACAGCGCAAAATGTGTATAACCTGCTTTCGCTTTCATTTGGTATGAATATTTCTGATATCAACAACAATCGACTCATAAAATACATACAACTGGATACCATCAGTGAGGGAAATGCTTATTCAGCGGTTTTTTCTGCATTTAATGAATGGGCGTATGAAAACCTGAAAATAAGTGACGCACCGCTTTTTATCGTTTTCATTGGACATGGTAATGATGATAGTATTCAATTATCAACAAACGAATATCTTACCAGCAGCACGTTAAATACCTGGTTAAACAAGTTGGAAAATGAAAGCAATCAACCAATTGTATTTATTTCAGGTGCATGCGATTCTGGTTTATTTATTAAGGGTCTTTATAAAGATGTTCATCCCAATAGAGTTCTATTATCCAGTGTTTCAGGAAAAGGTGAAGACTATCTTGGTTTTCAGGTTGGAAAAGATATTAAGGATGGAAATTTATTTATTACAGAACTGTTTAGTCGATTGGCTCAAGGTAATAATCTTGGCGATAGTTTTCTTTTTGCAAAAGATATTACAGAATTCTATCATAATTACACACAACGTCCTTTAATGATAGGAAATCATTATAATTTATCTCTTATATCAAAAGAAAAATCAGATATTTTAATGCCAGAAACCGCTTTTGAGCCTCCTCAGAAAATCATTGAAACTGGTGATATCAAAAACCTGAGCGTCGATTTTTCCTTGTTTTCTCTATCGAATACTGTCAACTATTCTGTGAGGAGTGATATTTTTGAAACCAATGAATTAAATCCTGAATATATAGCATATACTTATACCAGTGAAACGCCTTATTTGTTTAAAACATCACATGTTTTTCATAAATCTGGAAAAAGCAGAATATTTTACATTATCAACGATCATTCCAAAAATATTTACTATTCAGCAGGCTATGATTACATATATATTAGCAGTGACAGCAACGAGCCTCCTGATAATTTTGATTTGTTATATCCTGAAAATGAAATGACAGTATCAGCATTTAATTATTTGATCTGGTCAATACCCGATGATGATGATTCTGTTACTTACAATATAGAGATATTCGATCAATCGGAACAATGCGTTTACCGCAAACAAAATATTTATGATAATCATTTCGTCATACGACCTGATAATCAATTGTTATTTAGTGAAGGTGAAGCGAAAGAAGGGATTTATAAATGGCAGGTAACAGCTATTGATAGCTATGGACTGACAAGTATTAGTACTTCATATACCATTGTCATTGAACACTCTTCCGCAGTTAATTCTTCATATATCATTTCATTAGACATTAAAAACGCTGTGACAAAAGAACCTTTGGGGAATGATGATCAATTATCTATTATACTATTGTCCTCTAATGATAGTACGATGATTATAGATTCTCCCTGTGAAATTATTTCAATAATTGAAGATGGAGTAGAAGAGCAAAAATTAGATATAGAAATTTCTGCGCCATCATTTAGTAAAAAATATTCATCAATTTTCATAAAGGATGAAATAGTTACAGTTGATGGAATAGATTATATCAGTACAATAACAAACAATACGAGAGGAAACACTGTATTTGTTGAATATTTTTTAAATCCTTGGATAGATCACAATCAAGACTCAAGAATTAATTTAAAAGATGCAATTTATATTTTGCAAATTCTTTCAAATTTCAATGAGTAATAATAATACTTTTTCTCATATATATAGGAAAGATAAATCAATGAATTCACAAAGGGTATTTATAGTTATGGTATTATTTTTCAGTTGTTTTCTCTGTTCACATCAATGTAATTCTGTTGAAACATGTTCTACATTGATGCCAAATGGTTCAGGCGCACGTGCATTAAGTATGGGAGGTGCTTTTATTGCAATTGCAAATGACGCAACTGCTGCATCATGGAATCCTGCGGGAATTGTTCAATTAGGAAGACCTGAACTTTCTATTATTTACGCGCAAACGCATCGTGTTGAAAATAATCATTTTCAACAAATATCCTTATTTTCAGGAAAACAAGGAATTAGCAATGCAGATATTAACTACTTTAGTCTTACCTATCCTTTTTTCATTTTAAATCGAAATATATCTTTATCTTTAAATTATCAAAATCTTTATGATTTGAATCGCGAGTGGAGCCTCGAAAATAAGGCTAAAAAAATTAAGTATCAATTAAATGGAAATATTGGCGCTTATGGTTTTGTATTTTCTTTCAGATTGATCAAAAACTTTTCTATAGGCGTTACCATTAATTTCTGGAAGGACTGGATTGACAAAAATGGATGGACAGAAAAACAAATGGATATATTTATATATGATGAATTTGAGAAAACCTTAAAATCAGCAGTAGACTATGATATTGATGGCATTAATGCAAATATTGGTATGCTTTGGCGCTTAAATGAAAACCTGACACTGGGCGCTGTTTATAAAACGCCCTTTAATGCTGAATTACAAAAAACCATGAGAAATGGCTCGTCATCAAAAGTAATCATTCAAGATGAAACGCTTGAATTTCCAGCATCTTATGGAATTGGTGTTGCCTGCCAGATTACAGAGGATTTCACGCTTTCTGCTGACTTTTACCGAACAAACTGGCAGCATTTTATCCACAGGGATAGTTTTGGGAATTCACGTTCAGCCATTACCAATGAACAGGTTAAAGATGCTGATGTTAAAGCGGTTAATAAAATTTGCTTTGGGCTGGAATATCGATTCCCTGATTATGAAAATAATTATGAAATCCCTGTAAGGTGTGGCTTTTTTAGTGATCCTGCACCAGCAAGCCATAAAACTGATAAATTTTGGGGGATTTCTTTTGGAGCAGGATGGGTTACAGATATTCACTGTATTGATATTGCGTATCAATTCAGATGGGCAAATCAGGTCAGAGAATATCTGGTTAAAGGCTTTGGTGAATTCTCTCAAAATGTAAAAGAACATTCATTTTATTCGTCCTATGTTTATCATTTTTAATTCTGGATACACACATGAATTTTAAACGTTTAATAATATTTATCATTTGTATATTGGCAGGATGCAGCCTTCCAGTACGACCGGTTTGTATGCACGATAACCAAAAATGCCAGCCAGACAGAGTGTTTACTGAAAGATGGTTTGATTACTATGAATGGGCCATTTCCTATAAAGATTGTCAATGCTATGATCTGGCACTTAATGATTTGAATACAGCTTTAAATATTAAACCCCAAGACCACAAATGGATTCGAACAATCGGCAATCATCATATGGATTATTTTCCGCATCGGGAAAAAGGAATTATTTTATATCGGCAGAAAGATTTTCGTCAGGCAGAACAAGAGCTCAAAACATCAATAGATCAGTATCCTTCAGCAAAGGCCTATTTTTTTCTGGATGAGGTGCGAAAATCACTTTTTGATAAGTCCACCCAAAAAATATCTGTTCCTGTCGTTCAGATGGAATGTCCTTATCAACTAAAACAGACCCAGGCCAACCATTATGAATTTCTTACAAATGATGAACATATTCGTATTCAAGCCACTCTTTCTGATCCAAACTATATCGCTAAGATTCAAGTCAATCGGTCGCCGATTACGATGGAACAATCACAGCAGTCTTATAAACTTGATCAAACACTGAATATCCAGGAAGGCAATCATCTCATTCCCATTGAAATTCGTAATTTATTGGACAAGTCGACCACTGTATATCTAAAAATAAAGGTAGACCGATCTGGTCCTATGATCATTATCAATCAATTCAAAACAAGTCAGCAAATCTTAGGTTCTTTGATGGATGATAGCGGTGTGGCATATTTTAAAGTCAATGATGCTCCCATTAAAATTCAACCTGGAAATAAAAGTGAATTTGTTATTTCTGGTTCCAAAACATCAAAACAGTTTGATATGCTTGCAATAGACAACGCTGGAAATCAAACGCATGTTTTGATTGATCATGAATTTTTTTCAAGAAAGAAAAAAACATTTCTCCTTGCGAGTAACTCTTCTGAAACAGTGATAGACAGCAATTACTTGCCATATGCACAAACAGCATCATCTGACTCTCCATTAACCATCCATTTATTTGAATTAGATAATCACGAAGTCGCCTATCAGGAAAATATTCAGATCAATGGATCAATAACAACTGACAGCCAATTGACCATGATGTCTATTGACATTCAAGAAGCAAATTCCAATGACTGGCACAGAATTGTCCACCAGGTTCTAACAAAAGGACATTTCATGGTGTTTAACCAATCGCTCCGCTTATCAATTGGAGAGAATCATGTTCGGATCAGCGCACATGATAGGACAGGAAAAGCGGTTTACAAAACCATAACCATTCATCGAAATATTCCTGAAGTAATGAAAGTTAAATATCGATATGCCATGACAATCATGCCATTTATTCCTATCAACATTTCCGATGCGTTTTCACAGTTATTTTTACAGTTGTATATGAATCAATTGATTGAAAAAAAACGTTTTCAAATCATTGAGCGTACGCATCATGTACCCTTTCAGTTTTGTCGGCAATTATCTGCGCGTCTTTCCTGCAATGGCGAAATCATTCAATCGGCTGATGGCATTGAAGTCGCTATCAGGATTACTGACAATCAATCCTCACAAGTTGTTTTTGCAGATATTTTCAGCGATTTTGATGATACTTATCCATCAGAAAAGCTGAGTGGAAAAATTGCAGAATTGATCCAAAAAATATTGAATATTTTTCCTTTAGAAAAGGTTCAATTAGAACATATCAGTCAATTTTATTATTTGGCGACCATTCACCATTTCAGTTTTCCCATGAATTGGGAATATGTTGCATATGTTAATCGCCATAAAGATACCATACGCGGTTCAGATTCTATTATTATTGGAAATGCACGGGTTCATGAAAAAAGGCAGAATGAATCATGTCTTATTTATTTGAAACCAACAATTGATTCTCAACAGGCTGGATGGATGCTATCAAAATGAAACCCAAAAAAGATTTACAAAAAAAACATACCGGTTATCTGGATCAGCGCTTTCACAACTGTATTCATGAAAATGATTGTGAGGCATTTGTTTTAAAATACATAGATTTTGTTTATTACATTGTTTTGAAATTCAGGCCATCTGTTGAAGAATACGAAGTTGCTGAATTGGTCCATGATATCTTTATTGAGCTATTGAAAAACAATCGTGAAAAATTGCGAAAATATGATGTATCAAAAGGACTTTCTTTACGAAGTTGGATTAATATGATCGCAACTCGTACAGTAATCAACGCATTACGAAAAAAAAAGAGATCTCCGATTCTTGACACACAGACCACAGAACCAAACAATCATCTGGCAGATGAACTCAAATCATATTATTCAGAGGGTAATCATTTAATGGCTCGTATTGAAACATTAATTGAAACACTTCCCAAAAGATATCGCCTGTTTTTTGACTTGTTTTATTATCAAAACATGGAATTAGCTGAAATTGCGGATTTTTTGAAAATTACAAGAGACAATGTCTATTCAATGAAATACAAGGCGATCAAATGTTTGAAAAAAAAATTATCAAAAGGAGAATAAGCAAAAATGTCATTTTGCCTTGATGAAACCATTATTGCAGATTATTTAAGCGGGCAACTCTCATTTATCAGGCGTTACCAGCTAAAAAGACATCTTGCATCCTGCAAAAAATGTCTTGATGAGCTGTTGATCCTGCATCAAATGCAAAAAGCTCAGGAAAATGAAAATTTTAAACACACAAAAATGCCATCGCATAGCGTTAATCATATCGTGTATTTAATCAACCAACAATTGAATCCCAAATATGTGCCATGGAAATCGTCTAAATCATCTTTGAAAAAGACATTTACAGGCTTTATAAACCGGGTGAAAAAATTTGGCTGCCCTGTAAATCATTTTATTCCAGCGATGCAGCCCATTCCTGTTTTGAGAGGCTTTTCAAAAATAATGAGAACAGAGATGTCAGAGCAGCACATTGATATTCAGAAAAAAATAGATGCGTTAAAAGTGAATATTTTTTTTCAACGTTCAAAAGACGCGCAAGTTGTTATGGAAATTCATGTGACACAGGATAAAAGGCCTGCCCAAAATGTTCGATTGACCTGTATTCGAAAAAATGATGGGCTGGATTCCAGATTGTTGAAAGATAAGGTCATATTTTATGATTGCCCTTTTGATCAATATACCATGATCATTTCACAGCATGATACTGAAAGGGGACGATTTGTTTTTGATATAAACGCGGATGGTATTTATGAACAAGAAAATATTGAAGATTGAAGCCATATTAGATGGATCGTGCTTAAAAATTGGAATCCATCAGGACGAATCCATATGGACATATGAAAAAAGAACAATATCCATAGAACAGATTGATCATAAATCCTGTCAGCTCATTGAAATGATTAATGATGTTCAACGACAAAAACAACTCGTTTCAAATGATGTATTCACCCAAATTCGAAATGAAGGCCGCCTTTTGGGCGATGAACTGCTGACACCTGAATTAAAATACAGACTGAATGAAACTTCAAATGAAAACCTCATCATTCGCATGGATGATAATCTTGTACAAATACCCTGGGAATTGATTTGTATTCAGCACCACTTTTTATGCGAGTTGTTCAATGTTGGAAGAGAAGTCAGAACACGTCAACACACAGGACATCGACGAGAACGAAAACTTAACAATCCGCTTCAAATGTGGATCATTTCTGATCCATATGATCAGTTAGCCAAAACCATTGAAGAAGGTAATAAGATTTGTTCCTGTATTGATCGTGCAAATAAGAATGAAATTTTGATTGATGCCTTACATCAGTCTCAGATCATGCATGATGAAATCAACGAACGTATTCGAAATTATGATATAATTCATTTTGCAGGTCATGTGGACTATCATTCCGATCATGCAGAAGACTGTGGATGGCATCTTTCAAGTGGTATTTATAAAGCCTGTGACATATTAAAGTTGTCAGCAAGCGCGAATATGCCATCATTAGTATTCTCAAATGCCTGTCATTCTGCAAGAACTGATGCCTGGAATACAAATAACCGATACAAAGACAATATGATTTCTTCTTATGGCCTTGCCAATGCATTCATGCTTGCGGGAGTAAAGCATTACATTGGAAACACTTGCGAAATTGTTGATGCACATGGAAGTGAATTTGCTTACTATTTTTATCAGTCGCTGATTGCAGGTAAATCAGTAGGTGAATCTGTTCGACAGGCACGTTCAGCCATCATCGAAACCAATCCCCATGATATTGGTTGGGCAAGTTATATTTTATATGGTGATCCAAGCTTTTGTTATGTTCGGAATGTTCAAAAAGATAATACACAGTCTATTGAAATTTCGAATAATTCAGATACAAATACAACATCTCCTCCCAAAAGTTTACGTTCTCGCTGGCCAGGGGCTTCGGTAAACACAATGAAAATCTATAAAACGCTGCTCTTAATGCTTCTGGCTGGAATGATCTTTTTCTTTTATTGCTGGGAAACTGAACGACAAATTCCAAAAGACATTATAAAATCTATTGAAAAAAATACCATACAGAAACAACAAAGAATTAAGCGTTTATTTGATGAATATATCCGCTTTTTGGATGATAAGTCCATTGATTCATGGTCAAGAGGCAAACTATCGATTTATGTTGAACTGGACCAATCGAAAAGTCATTTTGATACAGATCTGATGATCATTCCAGCAATTCAAAAAAAATTGATGAATCTTGATATTGTCCTTGTGGAAAGAGAAACCTTTGATCATATTTTAGCAGAAAAGATAAGGATGATGCAGCAGGGAGGTGACAGACAGCAATTATTGATGCCTGACCTGGCATTGATTGTTTTTATACATCATTATCAAAAAAAACAATTTTTTGGGAGTAAACAAGAATATGTTTTAGTTTCCATGAGATTGGTTGATATTAACAGGGGCGTTATAGTTGACATTATGGATGAACGTTTTGTAAAAGATCAGTCGTATCAAATGATAAGTCACCATCAATTCAATGGTCTTGTCAAAAAAATAAAAGAAATCCAAAAAAAATATCCTATCCGGGGATTGGTTTTTAAAGTCGATCAAAACATAATACTGATGAATATTGGTGATCAGCATGGCGTACAAATCAATCAGCATTTCAAGACAATGGACAATTCTTTGTTATTCAACGTTATATCGGTTCAATCAAATAGTTGCGAGTTATCCCCCCTGTCAAATGCGAACACGATTCATGCAGGTTTAAAGCTTATTGAAGTAGATTAAAAGAACAGGGCGCATTCCTATTAAGTCGGACATGAATTGTTGATCATTGAAAAATGATATATTTCGGTAAACCCAGGAACAGCGTAGGGCTAAAGCCGGCTTTAGCCCTTCGCTGTTCTTGCAATTGCCGAGATTGAGCATTCC
>Ga0272440_1001727_pt1 | contig 17613 bp, 14 predicted proteins | sample SSMMMBAug17_FD_192440 | JGI IMG/M metagenome (GOLD analysis project Ga0272440, IMG submission 192440) | Marine sediment archaeal communities from Little Sippewissett salt marsh, Falmouth, MA, United States - SSM-MMB-Aug17 | ecosystem: Environmental > Aquatic > Marine > Wetlands > Sediment ... | reverse complement strand
TTCTTGTGCATATAAAAGCAGTGAAAATATTAGCCGATTAATAATAAAAGGCAAAGATGCTTTTCCAAGTCCAATTGATGATTTTCTACCATCTCCTGGCTTATTTTCTGATTTTTAAAATCATATAAAATAATTTTTATATTAAAAAATAAAAATATTTTGGAGGATAAAAAATGTTCAAAAATAAACGATCACATATTCTAGTTGTTGATGACAAACCTGATAATCTTCGTTTAATTATTGGTATGCTAAAAGACATGAATTTTAATGTACGACCAGCAAAAGATGGTATGACTGCTTTAAATTCAGCCAGATACTTTCCGCCTGATTTAATATTACTGGATATTCTCATGCCGGGAATGGATGGCTATGACACATGTAAAAAAATAAAAGCAGATGACAGGCTAAAAGATATTCCAGTTATTTTTATTAGCGCACTAAGTGAACCTGTTGATAAAGTAAAAGCCTTTGCTGCTGGATGTGTTGATTATATCAATAAGCCTTTTAATAAAGATGAATTTTTAGCACGTGTAACAACACATTTGGCTTTGAGAAATATGCAAAAAGCACTTGCAGAAAAAAATGCCAGCCTTCAAAAAGAAATTACCGAACGAAAACGTTATGAAAAGATTATAATAGAAAACGAAAAACGATTTGCTGCTGTTATGAATAGTATGAATGCAATTATTTATGTTTCAAATTTGGAAAACTATAAACTTTTATTTATTAATGAATTTACTCGTAATCTATTTGGAGATGTTGAAGGTCAGATATGCTGAAAAGTATTGCAAAAAGGGACATCTGGACCTTGCCCTTTTTGTACAAATCATATAATTGTTAAAAATGGCAAACCAACTGGCATCCATACATGGGAGTTTCGTAATTCAGTCACAAAAAAATGGTATCACATTCAAGATCAGGCTATCCATTGGACAGATGGGCAGCTTGTAAGGCTTGAAATTGCAACAGATATCACCAAATTAAAAGAATATGAGGCTGAATTAATTCTTTAAAAAACTGAGGCTGAAAAATCTAAAAAAATTGCTGAATCAGCTAATAAAGCTAAAAGCGAATTTCTTGCAAGCATGAGCCATGAAATAAGAACTCCAATGAATACTATTCTTGGTATGACAGAGCTCTCACTTCTTAAAAAACTTGATGATGATTTAAGAGAAAACCTTATTAATGTTAAGGAATCATCAAATCATCTGCTCGATATTATTAATGATATACTGGATATTTCAAAAATTGAGGCAGGTAAAATTGAACTTGAAATAATTGATTTTGACATTATTGAACTGATTCAATCCATTATTCGAACATTTCAAGTTCAGGCTCAAAAACACAATATCTATTTGAAATTGGAAACAGCCGAATCAACACCAGCTTATATAAAAGGTGACCCTGTAAGATTAAGGCAGGTTTTAGTAAATCTTATCGGAAATGCTGTAAAATTTACTCAAGAAGGCGGTGTAACTGTTAATATAACTGGAACAAAACAATTGAGTAAAAAAATCAAGTTTTTTATATCAGTCATTGACACAGGAATTGGAATTCCTAAAAATAAACTTCAGTCAATATTTGAAAATTTTAGTCAGGCAAGTAAGTCCACAACTCGAAAATATGGCGGATCAGGTTTGGGATTATCGATTTCAAAAAAATTAGTAGAATTGATGGGAGGCAGCATTCAAGCAGAAAGTGAACTTGAAAAAGGCTCTTGTTTTTTTGTTACAATCAGTTTTGATCCCGGTAATGAACAAATAATAAAAGATAAACAATCAACACAAAAAACAACTGAGGCTGAAAAATCTGAGTCTTTAAAAATAGATGATTTAAGAAAAAAAAATGTATTAGTTGTTGACGATAACCCTTCAAATATAAAGGTCGCTGAAAAATTTTTAAATAAATTTGGTTATTCTTCATTTTCTGCCAATAATGTTAAAAATGCTTTAGAAATTATTTCTCTTGTTAAAATTGATATTATTTTAATGGATATTGAAATGCCAGAAATGGATGGTCTTGAATTAACAAAATTAATTCGCAATGGAAAATTTGAAAATGTAAATTCAAATATACCCATAGTTGCTATGACAGCTCATGCTTTTTCCTCTTACCAGAAAAAATGTTTTGATTCAGGTATGAATGATTACATTACCAAACCAATCAATTTTCAAGAACTTAAATTAATTATTGAAAGAGTTCTTTCAACAAAATCTGAAAATCATTTTTTATCAATAGCACAGAAAAAATCACATAAGAAAATACTTAAAGTAATTAATCGTAAAGATGCACTTTTAAAAATTGATGGAGATGAAGATTTTTATAATAAAATGATTTCCGATTTTTTTGATAATATTAATATTAAGTTGGAAGAAATCAGAAAAGCTATAGATAACATTGATTTTAAAGAAATTAGGCTGCATTCACATTCTTTAAAATCTCTTTCAGGAATTATTGGAGCAGAGTACATATTTGATATATGCCTAAACATTGAAACAAAAGCTATTAATAAATGCCATGAATCTATGGATGAACTCTTTGATAACTTAAAGGTTGAAGTTGAAAAAGTCAAATCAGAAACAAATAAAGTATTAAATAATAAATAAAGATAACAAAATTTAATTAAATATCATTAATATTTCTGATTCTAATTTATTTTATGGTGAGTCAATAATTCTAAGATTTCATAAATTTCTTGACTGGAGTCCCAAATCTTTAGATTTGGGCGTCAATTATCTCATTTGTATTTTTTTTGACACCCAAATCTAAAGATTTGGGACTCCAGACTATGAATTTAAGCCGTCCTATGATATGACTACTCCGCCACAAAATCTGTTAGAACGAGTAATCTTTAAATTAAAGTGATTATAAAGGGTGTGCAACACAAAAAAGTTGCACTATTTTCTTAGCCCTGAAAGGGCGTAACATACCAGCCCAGGGCAACGCCCAATGCTGATGAATTAAGACTGGAGTCCCAAATCTTTAGATTTGGGAGTGTATAATACATATCAATATATAAATAAATACTTGTTTTTGTTGTAATTTTTTGACGCCCAAATCTAAAGATTTGGGACTCCAGTCTTAATTCAACACCAATATATATAAAGGTAAATATATGAAAAAGGTATTATCATATTTAATAATTTTTATTATTATTTATCCAATTAGTTTATTTGCTAAGGATAAAATTGAGTGGCTAATTTTAGACATTCCTCCCAGTTTTATTGTTGAAGGCAAATTTAAAGGAGAAGGTTTAGATGGTAAGGTAATGTATTCTCTCCAAAAGCAATTATCAGAATATGATCACACAACCTTGATTGTTAATGAAACCAGAGCATTTCAGATGTTCTGGCAGGGAAAAAACGCATGCTATCAAGGACCAATTTGGAGTCCTGAAAGAGATAAAATAGCACATTTTTCTTTAAATTCTGTTATTGTTCCTACTTTTAGCATTTTAATGAAAAACAGTACTTATAATAAATATTATAAAGGTTTAAAAAGCATTTCTCTGAAAAATTTGTTAAATGAAAATAAATTAATTTTAGGATATGTTAAAGATCGGTCATATGGTGAAGTAGTGATGCCAATAATCAGTCAATATTGTAATAAAAGAAATTGTTTTATTTATGAAGGAGAAAGTTTTAGCACTGGTCTTATAAAAATGATAGCTGCCAACAGAATCGGCTATATTATTGAATATCCATGGGTAGCTGAATATTATAGATCTATAATTTCGCAGGATGATGTTAAGCTTAGGATTTTACAGATTGATGAACTTAAAGATAATCAATATGTATGGGCTGGAACAGCCTGTACAAAAAATAATTGGGGCAAAGAAATAATTAATAAAATAAATGATATTTTGAAAAAAGAAATTCCAACACAAAGATGGCGTGGTATTGTTGAACCATGGCTTGATGAAAATGCAGTCCCTGAGTATCGAAAGGCATACAATAAAATCATTTTAAAGCAAATACAAAAAGGTCAATAGTAATGATTAACAAGATCAGTATAAAAAATTCCATTGCTTCTTATCTTTTGAAATTAATTTTTTATTTATATTTTGTGTTGACTCTTATTGTTACAACAGTTCAGCTTGCGTCAGAATACTTTCATACAAAACAAATGGTAATAAATGAAATAGAATCTCTTAAAGAAACATTTGTTCCAGGGGTTGGAGCTCTTTTATGGACATTCAGCAATAAACAGCTATTTACTTTGATGCAGGGAATATCGAAAATTCAGACTATTGTAGGGATAAAGATTCAAAATGATAATGAAAAAAAGCCATTGACAATAGGTACAATTATTGATGATCAAGGGCAGTATGTTACTTATGATTTTGATGGTAATATTAAGGAGTTAAATGAAAATAATTATTTAATATGGCATGAATTCCCGATTTATTATACTGATGAAAATGATAGAAAACATCATGTTGGAAATGGTACTTTTTACTCAAGCCATGAAATTGTTTTTAATAGAGTTAAATACGGCTTTTTTTTGATTATTATCAATTCATTGATTAAGACAGCTGCATTATGGTTTATTTTTCTTGCTGTTATCAGGCATGCTCTGGCAAAACCTCTTACATTGTTAATAGACACAATAATGAATACAAATTTTGAAAATATTGACAAACAGCAATCAACACCACTATCAAAAAGAAATGATGAACTGGCACTTTTGAGCAATACCTTCAATGATATGACAAGGCGTCTTTCATCAGAAATTAAAGAAAATACAAGATTAGTCAGAGCAAAAGAAAAAGCCGAAGCTGCCAATCGTGCTAAAAGTACTTTCCTTGCAAATATAAGTCATGAACTTCGAACACCGATGAATGCTATTCTCGGATTTTCCGAATTGATTGGTCGTGATTCAAACCTTTCACCTGAACATAAAGAATATCTTGCAATAATCAGACGAAGTGGTGAACATTTGCTAACGCTGATTAATGATGTTTTGGATATGTCTAAAATCGAGGCTGGTAAAATGACATTAAATGAAAGCAATTTTGATCTTTATCAGCTTATAGAAGATATGAAAAATATGTTCAAATTTAGAATAGCTAAAAAAGGATTGACACTAAAGTTCGAATATAATGAAAATATCCCGAGATTTATCAAAACTGATGAGACAAGACTACGACAAGTTCTGATTAATTTGATCGGAAATGCCATTAAATTCACAAAAGAAGGTGGAATAGTCGTTTATATTGAAAAAGAAGATATTTTTTCCGATAATACGAATAAATGCTATCTTCATTTTGAAATTAATGATTCAGGTACAGGTATAAGCTCAGAGGATTTGAAAACTCTGTTCGAACCATTTAGCCAATCTATTTCAGAAAAAAACTCATATGAAGGTACCGGGCTTGGGTTACCTATTAGCAGGATATTTATTAAATTGATGGGAGGCAATATAAAAGTTAACAGTGTTCCTAAAAAAGGAACAACTGTTATTTTTTATATCAAAGCTGAAATATCTGATATTAGCAAAATTAAACAAGAACCATTATCCTCAAAAGTTATTTCAATAGAAAAGCGACAGCCAGATTATAAAATCTTGATTACCGATGACAATGAAGATAATCGCAAATTACTTTTTGAATTATTAAAATCTGTTGGATTTTCTACACAAGAAGCTAAAAATGGACAGGAAGCAGTTGATATATGGAGAGAATGGAATCCCCATCTAATCTGGATGGATATTCGTATGCCAGTGATGGATGGAATCAAAGCTGTTGAAACTATAAGAAAATATGCTGAACGAGAATCAAGAACTAATAAGCCTGTAATTATAGCCTTAACTGCAAGTTCTTTTGAAGAAGATAAAGCATCTATTATTGAGAAAGATTTTGATGACTTTATGCGAAAGCCATATAGAGAATCTGAAATTTTTGAAATGATAACTAAACATCTAAATATTAAATTTATATATCAAAACCCAAATAATGAAAAAGATATTAATTATCTTCCAAATAATGACAAAAAGGACTTTATTTTAGATCTTAATGTTTTATCCAATGATTTGCTCGAAAAATTAAAAAATGCTGTAGTTGAAACCGATTTAGAAAAAACAGATCAAATTATTTTTGAAATAAGTAAAATCAACAAGAATCTGGCTGATTATCTGAATGATTTGTCATATGATTTTGAATTTGGAACTATAGAAAACATGATTAATAAGGTGCAAAGCAAAGAAACATCTTAGGAAAGTCTTTTTATGAGATTATATATTTTTATATTTATATTTTTCCCGCAGTTAGCATTTTCAGCTCTAATTCAAGATCAAAGCCGATTTAATCATCTAACTGTTCAAGATGGTCTGGCTTCCCACTATGTAACAGATATACATCAAGATCAAAAAGGCTTTATATGGATATGCACTGCAAATGGTTTGAATCGTTATGATGGCAATACATTTAAGGTTTATCGGCATGAACCAGATAATCAAAACAGTTTAAGCCATAGCTCAACAAATAGTATTGCTGAAACAAAAGATGGGATATTATGGATTGCTACTATTAATGGTTTAAACAGGTTGGATCCTCAGACAGAAACAATTCAACGCTTTTTTGTTAATTCACAGCACAGGATTCCAAAAATTCTTTTATCAAAAAATTCAGATATATTGTGGATAGCCACAAGACATCAGGGACTTATTTGCTTTAATACAAAAACATTTGAATTTCATTATATTAAACATAATCCTGAACAGTCAGATAACAGCTTATGCAGTAATACCATTCAGGCATTGTATATCGATCATTTGAATTATTTATGGATTGCTACAATTAATGGCTTGAATCGGTATGACTTTAAAACAAAAACTTTTTTACAATTTAAAAGCAGGCACAATGATAAAAGCAGTTTGTACGTAAATCGTGTAAACGCAATTTATGAAGATAATAATGCAAGGTTATGGATTGGCACAGATGGACGCATTCAACAGCTGAATATGAATTCAAACCAGTTTAAAACAATATATCCAGACAGGCATGAGGAACATATTAATATTAAATTCATTCGTGGAGATAAGCAAAATAATATATGGTTTGGTACAAGTCATGATGGCGTATGGATGTTTAATCAAAAAAAATCACAATGGAAAAATTTTAAAAATAATAACAGTAAATTCAGCATTGGAGAGAATTCTCTACAATCTTTTTTGCAAGATAGTTCAGGTGCTTACTGGTTTGGTTTTACTGGAAAAGGAATCAGTTTACTCTTTCCTGAACATAAAAAGATTCAATGGATAACTTCCAGACAGTATGATATAAAGAGTATTGGTGGAAACACCATTAATGGGATTATAGAAGATCATCAAGGAAAAATATGGCTGGGTATTAATGGATTTGGTCTGGATCGTATTGATTTAGAAACAGGTAATATTAAACACTATAAAGCAAATAAAAATAATCCTGAACAACTTATCAGCCCAACTGTGGTTTCATTACTTGAAGATCATCAAAACAATATATGGATAGGAACATGGGGAGCAGGTTTGGAATGCTTAGATACAAAAACTGATATTTTTAGTCATTATCAGCATGACCCTGACAATTCAAAAAGTATCAGCGCAAATGTTATTACAGATATATATGAAGATTCAGACCATTTTCTCTGGATTTCTACATGGGGAGGGGGATTAAATCGTTTTGATTTCAAAACAAAAAGCTTTAAGCATTACCGAAATGCCCCTGAAAATTCTGATAGTATTCGTGATAATAGAATTATCGATATTTACGAAGATTCAAATAAAACTCTTTGGCTGTCACTCATTGGAGGCGGAGCGGATCGTTTTGATCGTTCAACAGAAACCTTTATTCATTTTACAAACAAAGATAGTTCCAGTAAATTGCTATTAAGTTCGACTATTCATTGTTTTTATGAAGATCAAAATCATGAATTTTGGCTGGGAACAATTTCTCGCGGACTAATACATTTAAATCGCAAAAATGGACATTTTAAGATTTACTCAACTCGTGATGGACTTTGTAGTAATTTGGTTGCTGGAATTTTGGAAGATGATTCTGGAAATTTGTGGATTAGCACAGATAATGGCTTATCGCGTTTTAATACAAAATCTGAAAAATTTCGCAATTATGATACTAATGACGGCTTAACCAGTCCATATTTTAATATGCGTTCAGCATTAAAAAGCAAAAATGGTCAATTCTTTTTTGGAGGCAATAAAGGAATTAATTTATTTTATCCTGAAGATTTAAAGCAAAATTCATTTATTCCACCAATTGTGATGACTGATTTCCAGTTGTTTAATCAGAGTGTTCCTGTTGGCAGAAATTCTGTGTTAAGTTCTAATATCTGTTATATGAATAAGCTTGTTTTAACCCATGAAAAAAGTGTCTTTACATTAAGATTTGCTGCCTTAAATTTTATTTCTTCTCAAAAAAATCTGTATGCTTATCATATGTCAAATGTTGACAAAGATTGGGTTTATGTTGACAGCAGCAGACCATTTGCCACTTATACAAAATTACCAAATGGAAATTATACTTTTAAAGTCAAAGGATCCAATAATGATGGGATTTGGAATGAAGACGGAATTTTATTGAATATAACTATTCTTGCACCCTGGTGGCAGACATTATGGTTTAAAATGACTCTTTTTTGGGGAATAATTTTATGTATTTTTCTATATTTCCATATTCGCTTTACCAGAATCAAAAAAACTAAAAAAGAATTAGAATTTCAGGTTGATCAACGAACAAAAGAGCTTCAACAATCCAATCAACAATTAGCCAATGAAATGGATAGGTTTTCAACAGTAATGAGCAGCTTAAATCTATATATTTATGTAGCAGATTTGGATACTTATGAATTATTGTTTGTAAATAAAAAGATTCGCGATGTTTTTGGAGATGTTGAAGGAAAAATTTGCTGGCAAAGCTTGCAGTATGGACAAACAGGTCCTTGTACTTTTTGTACTAATGATAAGTTGCTAGATTCTTCTGGTAATCCCTGTCCGATATATGTCTGGAAATTTCAAAATACAAAAACGCATAGATGGTATTATATCCAGAATTCAGCAATCAAATGGCGTGATAGTCGATGGGTTCGTCTAGAAATTGCTACTGATATTACTGAAATTGTTCAAGCGGAAAAAGAATTAAAAAATGCTAAAGAAAAGGCTGAAAGTGCCAGTAAAGCAAAAACATTATTTCTAGCCAATATGAGTCATGAATTAAGAACACCTTTAAACACTATACTTGGATTCTGCCAGCTCATTCTTCAAAGCCGTCAGCTATTACCTAAACATATGGAATACCTTCATTCAATTCAAAGAAGCGGAGAACATTTACATAGTTTAATAAGTGATATTTTAAATATTTCAAAAATAGAAGAAAACCATGAAATAATAAATAAAAGGCCAACTGACCTTCGCTCACTAATTAAAGATATTAAAAAAATGATGCAAATGGCTGTTCACAATAAAGGATTAAAATTCAATTGTGATATTTGCTTTGATCTGCCAAAAATTATTTGGATTGATGACATAAAACTTCGTCAAATTTTGATAAATATTATTAGCAATGCTATAAAATTTACTGATAAAGGATATATCGCCCTTAGAGTATCATATTCCCTGTCACAATCTTCATATGATCACAATTACCTGCATTTTGAAATTGAAGATACAGGAAAGGGTATATCTGACAGTGATCCCAATGTATTGTTTGATACATTTATACAATCATCAGATAGTAAGCCCGGAGATTATGAAGGTGTAGGACTTGGCCTTTCAATCTGCAAAAAATATATAAATTTGATGGGTGGAAAAATATGGGCTAAAAATAATGAAAAAAAAGGTGCTGGCTTTTATTTTCAAATTCCTGCTGATATAGCTGAAACAAATGACTATAAAATTATTCATGAATTCATGAACATAAAGATGATGATTTTGTCTTTAACCTTAAACATTCATATAAAATTCTTATTGTTGATGATAATTCTAATAATAGACGATTTCTTTTTGATGTACTAAATACAAAAGGCTTTGACATTATTGAAGCAGGCAATGGATATGAGGCAATAGAAATCTGGCAAAAACAACCTTTAGACCTTATCTGTTTAGATATTAAAATGCCTGTTATGGATGGTTATGAAGTTGTAAAACATATTAGAAAAGCCGAAACTGAAACAAATACTCATGTTGTAATTATCGCACTGACAGCCAGTGCGTTTGATGAAGAGCGAGCCATTATTCTTGATTCAGGTTGTGATGATTTTATATTAAAACCTTATAAAATTTTTGATATTTATATGATGCTTGCCAGACATTTACAAATAGACTATACAATTAATCAAACAGATAAAACAGAAATAGAAACAAATGATTTATCTCAGGAAGACTGGTCAGATATTTTAAAAGATATGCCTGAAAAATTCCTTGAAAATAAAAAAAATCTATTGAAATGTTAGATTTAGAAGAAACAAAAGCTTTGATTCAACAAATTGAAAAAAAATATCCTCGTGCTGCTTCAATTTTAATGGAAAACGCAAACCAATTTGATTTTGAAACACTTGAAAAAATTCTTTTTAGATGAATGTATAGGCGGATTTAGTGTTCAGGCAAAAAAACTGTGTCAGGACAGCCAGATTGGAATAGCTGAAAATATTATATTATAACAGCAATCAAAGCAATACAGTTTCCGAGTTCTCTGGGTGTTGCCATTCATAATCACCAATTGTAATGAATTCTTTTATCTGATATTGCAATTCCTTTTCGATTTAAAGTTTCACATCTAAACATATCTTCATTATTTTCAGAATGTATTCGAGAAATAAAATTTGATTTATCAAATTATGGATGAATTTTTGATAAGGATTTTTTTTTACCAATAATTATAATAACATCCCCTTTATTTAAAACATCATTAGCTTTTGGAATGTATCTATAACAAGGTTCATTCTTTTGTCTAATTGCAACAATTTGACAATTATATTTATTTGTTAAATCAATTTCTCTAATAGTTTTTTGTGCTAATTTATCAATAGTTATCTCGCTGATAATCATTTCAGAATCAAAAGGAAGTCTTTGAATTATTCCAGGTATGTCAATTCTATCAGCAAGTTGATTTGCAGCAATATGTTCAGGAATAATAACATTATCAGCTCCAATTTTCTTTAAAAGTTTTGCATGATCTTCATTTATAGCCTTTACCCAAACATTTGGTACTTTAAGTTCTTTAAGATACATTGTTGTCATAGAGCTGGTTGAAATAGAATCTCCAACACTTACAAGAACATGGGTAATTTCTAAAAAACCAATCTGTTCAAGAGCTTGTTTTTGGGATACATCTGCTTCATACACCTGTGTAAATTTTTTTTGAGCAATTCGAATTTTTTCAGGACAACTATCAATTCCAATTACATTATAATTTAGATTTAATAATGATAATCCAAATTGAAATCCAAATTTTCCTAAACCAATAACACATATTTGCGGCTTGATAATCATAATCCTACCTCGATATTATCCAATCATAATTTTTTCTTCAGGATGTTTATAATATTGAACTTCCTGAATATTTTGTAAAACACTAATAAGCATAAAAGGCCCTAAACGTCCAATAAACATTAATAATATGATTGTCCATTTCCCATAAATTGTAAGACTTGAAGTTAAACCAGTACTTAAACCAACTGTACAATAAGCTGATACAACTTCAAAAACTATTTCAAGAAATTGTCCTCTTATCATATAATGCGGCTTGTCACCACCTTCAGTATAATCTAAAAAAAATACAGCAATAAAAATTATTATAATAGAAAGAATAAACAATACCATAGCTTTTTTAACAACTGTTTCTTCTACTGCAAATTTTCCTACAACAGTTTGTCTTTTACCTTTAAGTTCAGACCATATTGAAGCTACTATAATACGAAATGTTGTAATTTTAATTCCACCTGCACATGAACCAGAAGCACCTCCTATAAACATTAAAAAAAGTATTATTACCAGAGAAACATTGGTCATTCGTCCTATATTGAGTGTATTAAATCCGGCTGTTCTACTTGTTACTGATTGAAATAATGATGTTAAAAGAGCGTCTTCCATGTTCATAATTCTGTTATAACCTACATATTCAGATATATAGATAGAAATCCAACCTGTTATTATTAATATAATAGTAGTTTTTAACACAATTTTTGAATACCAACTAAGTTTTTTAAATGGTAGAAATGATCGCATTTTTATACAATTAATCAAGCAGTATTTTAATTCAATAAATACTGAAAATCCTATTCCTCCTAAAATAATTAAAGCCATAAAAACAAAATTAATACTTAAGCTTCCTTTCCATTTAACAAGGCTGTTCGAAAATAATGAAAAACCTGCGTTGCAAAATGCAGAAACTGAATGAAAAAGTGCAGAAAATGGTGAAAAATTTATTGGATCAATATTGTAAAGAAGTAAAGCTCCAATAAATTCAATAATAAATGTCCAGCTTACAATTTCTATTAAGAATTTACCAAGATTGAATTTTGGATCATGCAATAAAATCTGCCCAACCGCAATTCTATCTGTTATTGTTGTCCTGCGTGTCCAAAGATAAATAGACAGACTTGTAAATGTCATTATTCCAAGACCGCCAATCTGCATTAATAATAATATAATTATTTTACCATATAATGTGAAATAATTACTGGTATCTACTACAGATAAACCTGTAACGCACGTTGCAGAAGTTGCTGTAAATATTGAATCTACCCATGATATCGGCTGGATATTGCTATTATTAAAACTATGGAGAAAAATAGACCCAATAATAATGACAAAAATAAAAAAAATAATTGGGAATATTATAGGAGAATGAAGTATTTTATATATTTTCATAAGAAAAAAAGTTGTCTGATTATTTTTAGATCATTAATACATAAAATAGCAATTCTTTAGTGTTATACTTATCAACTAATTGATATGATTAACTTTACTATTTTTAATGATAATATCCTTGGATATAATATAATTATATGATAACTAAATAAAATTATTGTATTTTAATTATATCCAAACAAAAAAATCGCTCAATTTAGGTAATACTTTTATTTATTTATTTATTTAATTTTTTTAAAGAAATCAAGTTGAAGTTTGAAAATTTTAAGAATCCAACAGCCAATAGCTCATCGGGGCTAAGAAAAAAAGTGCAACTAAATGGGATTGCACCCTCCTAAAAGTATATAAACATAATGGTATATTAAATAATTCTGATTCATATATTATACTCCATAGCAAATGGATTTGGTTGTTACATTTTTAGGTTTCTTTATGTTCGAAAATATGGTACTCATAGTGATGTTTTTTGTTAATTTTCAGAACGTAAAAGTTAGTTTTATTTCTACTTTCGCAAATTTAATGATAACATATTGATTTAATTTGAAATACGTAAACTCTGTGAAATCAAGCTTTGTTATAATTTCAATCAGTTAAATTTCAGTATGGCAAAGTAGAATTATAAGGAAAAAAAAATGCCATTTAGCAGTTTTACAATCAAAAAAGTTCTAAAAGAATTCTCACTTGAATTAGTTGACAATGTTGCCCTTTTCTCAGGCATGGAGCCTCGTGAGATCAGTAATCATCTGAAAGAGACACTGTCGGACAATGTTTCTTTAGCTGTTTCTGTCAATACCGAAAAAGCCCGCTCGGAACTGATTATCGCCCCAGTCCTTGTTGAAATAAGAAAAATATTCGATAAAAAAATAAGTTTATTCTCTGGTATTGAAATGAATATCGATAAAGAACGAGATTTATTTGGGTTTTGTGATTTTATTATCAGTAAATCTCCTGAACAATTATTTCTGAGTACCCCTGTAATTACAATAGTTGAAGCAAAAAATGAGAACATAATGAACGGGTTAGGGCAGTGCTCAGCCGAAATGATTGCCTCAAAGATATTCAATGAACAGGATGGTACAACTTTATCAAAGATATACGGAGTAGTTACTTCTGGAAATTTATGGAAATTTCTTAAACTCGAAGGTAATAAGATTTATATTGATTTAGAAGACTATTCTATTAAAGAAGTATCTAAAATATTAGGAATACTATGTTCAATGATTGAACAAAATGCCTAAGCGTATAGCTTAGCTTCATCGTGTGATAACTATGGAATACTGTTGAAAACTTAAATCCCTCCTCTTTTGGTCTTTACTCACATAGCCAATGGTATTGACTGTTACATTTTTAGATTTCTTTTATTCCCCATTAAAGCTGCTTATCAGGTTACTAAAGATCCAAGATTTTAAAATCGCACTTAATCTCACAGCTTTTATTCCCCTTACTCGAAGATGCTTAATTCCAGTTCTTCTACAGATTTAGTCATAAAGATTTTGGACTACGTTCCCAAATCAAAATTCGTCCTCAACGTACTATTTGTACGCCTGCGGATAATTTTGATCTGGCGCCTTGCCAAAATCTTTATGACTAAATCTGTATCAAGCTCTAATGATGTAAAGCTTTCATTTGAAATGGTTGTTTCAGTAAATATAAGTGAACTGAGAAAGATAATTATTATTTATCTGGGACCATTAGGAAAAGCAAAACTGGAAAATATATTACGAGAAATTGGGCATCCAAAATCTATACATAGAGGAAAATACATTAGTTAACTATTGATGGTCTCGTAAAAAGTCAAAAATGAAAAATTTTATCAGTATTACATTATGAAATTGTTAACAGCGATTTTTGATAAATTGACTTTTTACGAGACTATCAACTATTATATAAGATTGAAATATTTATTATAAAGGAGAAAATGGATATGAAACATTATTTTAAGATAAACAATATTTCGTGGATAAATTGTTATTATTTATATTTTATAATTTTTACATGTATTCAAATTTCATCACCAGTATCTATAGCACATTCAAAAATAGATATTTTTTCTATCAATAAAGAAATATCTGAAGTTTCAAACATAGATGTTCGTATATCAGAAGGCAGTGATGATGCTGAAGAAAATAATTCAACAGGATATGTATCAACAACAAGCAGTGACATTGAATTAATTTCTGAGGCAGCAACTCAGACAGTTGGGCTTCGATTCACACCAATTTCCATCCCAAAAGGAATAACTATTACAAATGCATACATACAATTCACAGTTAACGAAATAAATAGCGAACCAACATCACTTTTAATTAAAGCTGAGGCATCTGATAACGCTAACACTTTTTTAGTAAACAATTATAATATTTCAACAAGACCCACAACAACAAGTTCGGTTATGTGGAATGATATTGCTCCCTGGACAAATATCAGAACAAGCGGGATTGATCAGAAAACACCGGATATTTCTTCTATAATACAAGAAGTTATTAATAGAGATAATTGGAACAGCGGCAATGCTTTGGCTTTTATAATTACTGGTGAAGGTAAAAGAGTTGCTGTATCTTATAATCAAAATTCAAATTTAGCACCAGTACTGCATATTGAATTTAATCAAGAATCTATCATAAGCGCATCAGAAGCAATAATCATTGATCATAACTCTGTTGATATTACAAAAATTCCTGAATCTGCAGTTATAAAAGCAAAAAATAATCTTCATATTGCTTATGGGCATACATCCCATGGAAGTCAATTAATTTCCGGTATGAATGGACTTGATGAATTTTTAACAAACAGTCCTAAATTTGACATTACACCCGGCCTTTTTGTTTGGAATGATGGACCAAAACAAGGATATTTAGATTTAGATGATTATGCAATGAGTGGAGATGTTGGATATTATCCACAATGGTTTGATAATACAAAAAGTTATTTAGGTGAGCCCGATCCCTCAACAGGAAGAGGAACTAATCATTCAGATGTCAATGTAATTATATGGTCATGGTGCGGACAGGTTGACAGTAAGTATGCTTCAGGTACATTAAATAGTGATTACTTAACACCAATGTCACAATTGGAAATGGAATATCCATGAATAATTTTTGTATATATGACCGGACATGTGGATCATTGGGATGATGCTAATAATAAGGCAGCAAACAAAATGATTCGTGATTTTGTGACTGCTAACAACAAAGTTCTTTATGATTTTGCTGATATTGAAAGCTATGACCCTGATGGCAATTATTATGAATACCCTCATGATAATTGTGATTATTATTCTGCAGAAAATGGAGAACTTTTAGGAAACTGGTGTACTGAATGGCAAAACACTCATGAGGAAAATATAGATTGGTGGGCATCAGGAGCTGCTCATAGTAATCACATTAATGGAAATTTAAAAGGATATGCGGCATGGTGGTTATGGGCTAGATTAGATGGCTGGAATGGCAATTTTACAGAACCTGAAGAAGACGTTATAATTGTTAATTTTGGCGGCAGTGCAGCTGAAAATGAATTTGGTCTGTCAGGCTGGAACAAAAAAGCATATAGAAGATATTGTTAATGGAAAGAGAGCAATATCCAAAACAACAGCAAAAAAAATTGCTAAAAATTTGGAAACAAAAACTGATTATTGGATTGATCTACAAATAAAATATGATATGTATATTGCTAAAAAATTATTAAAAGGAATTATTCCTGAAAACGATGCTATTGAAAAAGTTATGATAAATAATCCACATGATAAACTTATCAAAATTGTTTTTTCAGACAGGTACGAAGCAGTTAAATTTTTTCAAAAAAATATGCCCTATCATCTTATATCACAAATAGATTGGGATACTTTAGAGCTTGAGGGTTCAAAATTTATTGATGATGAATTTAAAGACAGTGAGTCTGACTTACTTTATAGTGTATATTTTGAAAACAGTAATGATAAATGTTTTTTATATTTACTTTTTGAACATCAATCAACTCCAGATAAATGGTTAAGATTTAGAATAATAAAATATAAAACAAGAATATGGGATGAATCATTTAAATATAAAAAACAGGAAATGCTTATTCCAATTTTGAGTATGGTATTTTATATTGGATCAGGAGATTGGAACTATTCTCCAGAATAAGAAATTATTTTTTCCCCTAACTTTTATACATACGCCCGATACTTCCTTTCTGATTTAAATTATCAAGAAAAGGTTCTTTTTATGAAAGAAAAAATTTTTAGAAAAAAATCAATAGATCGACTTACAAACCCTGATCAACTTAATGATCTACTAAAAATCACCAGTAAAACAACCTGGTGCGCTTTACTTTCTACAGGTATCCTTTTAACCTTTATTATAATTTGGAGCTTTATTGGCAGTATTCCAACAAGGATTACAGGTCAAGGGATGTTGATTAAAAGTGGAGGAGTATATGATGTTGTTTCAACCAGTTCAGGTCAAATTATTTCTCAATATGTAAAGGTAAATGATATTATTGTTAAGAATCAAACTGTTATTATTGTTTCTCAACCTGATATACTGGAAAGGATGAAAAAAAACAGACTTGAACTAAAGGAGCTTAAATCTGAACATGAAAGAAATATCATTTTTTATAAAAAGGATTTTAAATTACAACAGGAATATTTAACAAAACAAAAAGAGAACTTACAATATTCTATTAAGATAGAAATTGATAAACTTAAATGGCTTAAACAAAAATTAGATGGACAAAAAGAAATTTTAGATAAAGGTCTAATTACAAATC
>Ga0272440_1001726_pt1 | contig 17615 bp, 18 predicted proteins | sample SSMMMBAug17_FD_192440 | JGI IMG/M metagenome (GOLD analysis project Ga0272440, IMG submission 192440) | Marine sediment archaeal communities from Little Sippewissett salt marsh, Falmouth, MA, United States - SSM-MMB-Aug17 | ecosystem: Environmental > Aquatic > Marine > Wetlands > Sediment ... | reverse complement strand
AGATTGAATGGCAAAAACTTGTTCCTGATAATGTTTTTCAAATTCCTGGGTCTGTTCTTTTAGTGTAATTGTTTTTTTCTGAACTTCTTCCAAAAGTGCCTTTGATTTTTTCAATTTTTCTTTAGCAAAAGCAATTTGTTTTTCTGATCGCCATTTCATATCTTGAGCTCTTTGCAATTCATTCTTTGCTGCTTGAATTTGTTGGTCCGCAATTTTTGCTTTTTCAAGGGCATGTTTCCATTTGTTTTGGCCATCTTGATAATGATTTTTCAATTCTATTAATGCCTGATTGGATTCTTTGAGTTTTTGTTGGGTTGCTAATAGTGTTTTACCGAGTTGGACATTGTTGTAATAAAAAGTTTCCAGGGATTGTGTTATATTGATCATATGCCAGACACTAAAAACAACTGTGCATATCATCGCAATCAATAAAAAACTTCGTCCCATAAAAGCCAAACGTTTTTTTGCAGAACCAGGTTTGTTTTTTTCTTCACTTGCTTGAATATATCGCTTTTCTGAGAATTCAATATTGTCAGGATCAGTTTTTAACCATTGCATGGAATCTGTCAGTAATTCACCGGTGAGAAGATCATCAGTTTTTTGGCCATTTTTTTCCCAGTACCACATTTTTGATTGAAGTCGTTTTCGCCAAAGCCTGAAATCTCTATTCTCTTGAATCCAACCATGCAATCGTCCCCATTCTTTGAGCAAAATATCATGAACAACTTCAATTTGAAGAATCTCTTCATTTTGGTTTCGTTCAGAAATCAATAATCCTTTTTCAAGAAATAAATGAATCAGGGGCCAATTTCTGCTGATCATTTCACTTCGGTTAATAATGCATCGAACATCTTCAGTGCCTTCTCCAGGAGAGATCAATCGAAGGAACATTTGTCGTGTTCTGTGTTTTTCTTTTTTGGAGAGACCTTCATAAATGGATTCAGCGTAATTGGAAAGTGATAATTCAGTTGCCCCCATTTCCTCAAATCCACGAATGGTAAGTGATTTTTCATGTTCTTTTTCCCACAGACATTTTAAGGAAAAAGAAATCAAAGGAAGTGGGATATTGGTTGGAATACAAGTTTTTAAAATATATTCGGTCAGGCCGGGTTCCAGAATGGTCTGACTTTGTTGCGCTGGCAAATCAATCGCTTCTCTTAATTCATCTGGTGACATGGGGGCTAATTTATGATCAGCATGGGATAAATAAGCTGACATTCGACGATCGGACAAAATTTGGCTGGAAAAATCAGCACGCAAAGCGATTAAAACATTAAAGCTGCGTTTTGATTCTTCAGTTGAAAGGTCAACAGCATCTAAAAGCATCTCTAAAAATCGATTTTTTTCTTCAACAAGGGGACATAGAGCATAAATATCTTCAAATTGATCAATCACCAATAAAAATTTACTATCAGGCGAATGTTTTTCAATGATTTCCTGTGAAACATCAAACAAAGATACCTGATTAGACCGAAAGCCCTCAGTCAAACGTTTAATTTCTTTCGTTTGTTCAACAGGGTTTAAATGTCCATCCAAAAATGGAATTAAGGATTTTGAAAGTTCATAAAAAGGACTTTCTTTAGGGCGAAAAGCAGCAATTTGCCAGGTATTTTTTGTGCGAAGTTCTGGAATTAATCCGGCATGAATTAAAGACGTTTTGCCTGAACCCGATGCGCCAGTCAAAGCAATAAAGGATTGGCTTTCAAGGCCTTTCTGGATTGACTGAATCCATTGAGCACGACCAAAAAACAGATCTGCATCCTGCTCAGTGTAAGGGAGAAGACCTTTGTAAGGGCAATATTTATGAGATAAGTTGTTTGTTGGCATATGGTTCAAGCAACCAGGTCAATTTGAGAACCGACCATTTCATCCATTGTTTGAAGCGTTTTTACCTGGGCATCTACATCAAATGCCAATTTCATTTCATCAACCATATCTTTTTCAAGATCTTTTTGTTGATTTCCAGCAAGTCGTTCATTAATTTTAGACATCAATGATCCTGCCTGATACAGTATTTTTGCGTTAGAAAGAAATAAGGATGACATTGTGAACCTCATACTGTCATAAATTCAATCAAGGATGCCATAGCTTCATCATCCATGATTTTATGTTCTTTAATTCGTTCAGGAGTAAACAACGAAAACGTTCCTACAGACTGAGCACAAAGTGTTTCTGATTCGTTAAAAATTTCTCCTTGCATGATTGCTTTTTTTTCATGCACGAGATTTTCAACCTGTCCAACAACTTTTAATGATTGTTCAATGTATATTGGCTTTATAAAATCAACTGTTATGGATTTTGTCAAAATAATTCTTTTTAATAGATAGATCGCCGCCCAACTCATGATCTCATCAAGAAGTGTTGAAATAATACCTCCATGGACCAGATTGTTCCAACCACACATATGTTTCGGGACAGAAACAAAAGAATATACAGCAGAATCGTCTGTATAAAAATTCATATGAAGGCCGCACGAATTGTTTGAGCTGCAAGCAAAACAATTGTGATTATCTCTAATGGGTAACGCTTTTAAATGACATTTCTCTGATTGGGTTATCATACAGATAAATCCTGTTTTTAGAAATTTGGAAGTAGCTTACATTATCATGTTTTCTATTTTACATATTTTCACAAAACTTTCAATGATAATGTGTATAAATTATTGGATTATCAATTGTTTCAATTCAAGAGTTGATAACAAGGGTTGCCTTATTCATTGGCGCTTTTAGTGTCTGGTTTTATCGAAAAATTTTAAAAGATTAAAGAAAGTCCCTTTTTGGGAATTCGCTTCTTGTTTGATAAAATTAGTACAGTTCAATAGAATTTAAATGTTCTTTAAGTTGATCTTTAGTCCTTTTATGGGGCCTTTTTTTGATAATTAACATATCCACTTTTGGAAGATCAGACATAAAAACAGGAAATGTCTTTTTCGGCCTTGATCATCGTTTCGGCCATTTTCTTGCGATTGCTCTGTGGTGTCCTTTCGGTAATCGTGCTTGACTGATTGATTTATGAATTATTCACAATCCCGCTTGCTAACGCGCGCGGCTCTGATTCGGTAACGCGCATCTCTGATTTATTAGCTTGCCTGGTATCAGAGCCGCGCGCGTTAGCAAGCGGGATTGTGAATAAGCCAAAAGTCAAGCATGCTTGGCGGAAAGACACGTCCAACAGAAGTGGCCGAAACGATGATCAAGGCCTCTTTTTCCTTCATAATAAATTTCTAACTTGAAAAAATTCTTCCAATCGGAGGGATGATGTTTCAAATGATTCCACTCGTTCATCAAAAGCATCTGAATACATAATATGGGTGGGATATCCATTCTTTTCAGTATCACGAGCAAAAGGTTTTACCATTCCCCAGGTATTTCGACATCCTGGAGTACCGCTGTAAATCATACAATCTGCCTGATATATTTCAGCCATGGCCAGAGAATCTTCAAGCCACATAAATGGAGTATCATAGGGACCTCGAATACTTTTTACCATTGGAGATCGTGCATTAATCTCTGCAAGACTATCAATCATATCATCCAGTGATTGCATCTGAATCTGATAGCCCGAATTTTTGGCTTTATCCTGAAGATAAGGGGAATGTTCCGGAAAATATCGGCTAAGAATACTTCCTATATGAGAAACGCCTTTTTGATCCAAAAAATTCCATAAGCGGGCATCAGCAGAGTAATGATCTATATAGCAAAAAAATGCCCGGCATTTTTCTTTTCCAGACAATAAACCAGTTTTTCCCTGATCAGCATTTTTTTGTATGCTTGCTAACATTGATTCCAACATTCGGGTATAGGCGGGTTTACTGGTACATAAGAATCGACCTGCATATATGAATAAATTAAAAATTGGCGGCATGGGATTGGGCTTTAACATTTGTAATTCTTCAATTTGAGAAAGTAACAAATCCTGTTGATGGGTTTCTTCAAGACTTTTTTTTAATTGATTGAGATTTAATGTATTGCCGGTTTGCTCTTCTAAAAAAGCAATCAGTGCTCGATAATCATCTCGTTGATATTTTTGGGTTTTTTCATCTAAAAAAGAAGCCGGATAATCCAATTGAAATAATGGTTTATTCAAAAAAGATGCTGAAAAAGCAAAAACATTGGCATTGGTGTCACAAACACCGCCACTATCAAATACTATAAAATCAACAGGATTACACAATCCAGCCAGATAAGCGCCCAAGGCACCGCGTTGTGAAGAACATGATGTTTCAGATAGTCCTGCTTCACAACAGTAATTCATAAAATCATAAGTTCCTCGTTTCCATAGTATGGATGGCAGAACTGTCAGAGGCTCCATTACAACCGGTACTACGTCCATTGCATGGAGGATAATGGGTGAAAAACAGAAGGTGGTCATGCAAATTTTTTTTCCTTGATCATGGGCAAAATAGATATCATCGATAATCTCTTTTATCATTTCCAAAAACAAAACGCCTGTTTCGTCATGTTTGGATAATAAATCCATCAATCCTCTGAAGTAGGGCATATATTCCAACATTCGTTGATACTCTTTTGAGGAGCCCTTGAAAGAATTGCAGGCAATGTGCAGACTTCGATGTAACATCCAGTCAAATGGGTATTCACGTATTTCTGGTCTCATAATGTTCTCCTTACGCTGACAATCGTTCTATAAAAGCATCAATGCGCATTCGCAGACGCCCTGTATCTGTCTCTGAACCATATTCTCGTTCAAGACGAATACAAGGGATGCCTTGTTTCTCAAGTTCACGCTCCAGTAGACTGTTTTCTGAAGCATGAAGATCACAAAATCGAATATTTTGAAAAATAACACCATCGGTTTTTGTTAATTCAATGGTTTGCTTTAATAAATTCAGTCGATAATCAAAGCGACCAAACATTCTTGGGCAAGGACAGTTGAGTAAATAATGGTCAGCCAGCGCATCATATGGGTCAAGCTTTTCTGAAATCAGATCTTGTTGATGTAATGGGCCAAAACAAACATTCTCTCCCACTACATGAGCATCAGCGTCTTCTATCGTTTGAATCAAATGGATATCATCAAAAGCTGATCCAGAAATGAGAATTCGTTTGGCAGAAAAATTCTCAGGGATAACAGGAACATTATCTAAAAATTCAGACAATTGTCCTTGAAATGATTCAGGCGGCATGGATTGAAAAGCCAGGCTGAAACAAAAAGACGTTGCTCCCAATAACTTTGAAGGCACAGATTGCCTGAGATGTTCGAGTTTTTTGACCAGGTTTCTGCTTTTATTGTATGCACGAATCGCATTTACAATTTTTTCGTTACTTATGGTCAGCGAAAAATGAGATTCAAGCATTTGTGTCAATTTTTCCATTTCTTCGATAAACCATTTTCTGGCATGCTCAACTGTTTTTCTGGGTACATTGACATAATGGAAAAAAGGTAAATTCATATGCGGATAATCCTGGCCTGCTTTTCGCCAGCATTCATCCAGCCTTCTCATTGAATCACAACCATCAGCAATCACAGCACCGTCTAAATGAGCCAGATTTTCATCAGCCATCGATTGTAAAATGGCTTTAGGAAAAGAGCAGATAAAAGGGCCATAATAGGCATCCGCAATATCCAAACCCTGAACCCCCACTCCTCGCAATCGAACAGGTAATATTCCTCCTGCATAAAAGAGTTCAACAGGTACCTGACTACACGTATAGCCAATAACTGGTTTACCTGTTTTTTTCCATTTTTCTATGGATGGATTGTGAAGATCAAATGCAGCTTGTTTAATCATATTCATCGGATGAACTCCTTTTTATTTAGCAAAGATCTCATTTTTTAAACGATGTAAAGCCATGTTAAATGCCTCATTTTTTTCCATTGCATCACAAAATGCATTGATAACTGGAGGCCCAATTCTTTGAATAATGGGAGCTACCTGCTCCATTGCCTGAGGTGACAGTTGTTCTGCTAAAGATTCCAGATCATTCATATCCAATGCATCTATCCATTGAAATAAAGCCGTTTGAAAGCCTTCCGGATCTATCTTATTCAACCTGAATATCTGTCGAACGATAATATTGATCGTTTCAGCACCCTCTGAAAGATCCATATCCTGAATATGGTTGCCGATGGTTTCCGAAAGAAGCTCATCAGGTAAATTATCAACAATTTCAGCAAAATAATTCAAGTTTTTCATGGTTTGTTGATGATGAACAAACCATTGATGTATGGTATCTGCCAGTTGCTCCGGATCGTTTGTAATTGCATCCATCCTGGCATCTCTGAATGCTGTTTTTATTTTCCAAATAGCCTGCCTGGCTTTTTTTAACGTTTCTTTATCAAGGGTTGATGATAAAACGCCAAAGATTCGATTTAATTGCTGAGTCAGAGCATCATAACCAGGTTCTCCAATGAGGGCACTACCAGTATGAATTTTTCGAATTAACTCTGCAGATTCATTTATTAAATCTGAAAACTGTTCAATATTAATTTCTTTAATTAAAGAAATTATAATATCTGTCAGAGCATCTGGAGGAACTGCATTAAAATGTTTCAATGTATTTCTGGCAATCAGGCATGCTGTATTTCCGGCCAAAGGGATGATACTGCAAAGCAATACCATCTTTGCCGGATAGTTCCATAAAACAGAATTGATATTTTCAGAAAGAGCATTCATATCTTCTGCTGATTGTTTTAAAACATCTTTAAAATCAGCAAAGTCAATTTTCATTAAAAAAGTTTCCACAGCCCGACCAAGATGCTGCGATAAAAAATGTGGGTTTTCTGATTGCACAGTATGTGAAATCTCAAGCCATGTGCTAAAGGTTTCTACCCATTTATGAATATTTAAACGTTGGATAAGATCAGAAAGATCCTTTGTTTGATCTGAATCAGATTCCTTTTGTAAGGATTGTCCCAATGCATTTAAGGTCTGCGGAACAACATTCAATAGATCAGGTACTACAGTTGTACATAAATGTCTGAATGTGCCTGTATCTAAAATGTATTCGAACAATCCTTTTTCTTCAGATGTTTCGCGTTGGGATTCCTGAACAGTCATACCTGTAAATTTTCGGATGGATTGCATGAAATAGTCAATCATATTGAAATCCTTTCCAATATCACTCTATTTTTTATTTTTTGAAGAATACTCTCTCATTTTACGCATAACATTGGTGACCATTTCGAATTGATCATTTCCTGAAATTAATTCAGGGCATAACAAATCAGCATATGTTAATCCAATGAGCCAGCAAAATATAATAGCACCAAAATTGTCCGGCAAGTCCAATTGAGATGCAATGGTCTCGATATAATATTTGGCAAATTTATTCAGCATGACTTCAGTGTCTAATTCTGGCTGATGTCGAAAATAATCCAGAGCCAAAAGCAGCATGTTCTGATAGTATTTTTTATTATTTTCAATCAGTTCCCCTGCTTTCATCATTCGTTCTTCAGGCGATTCAGTGCTATCGGTGGCCTCACGTAATCGTTTTAAATCTTGATCAACGATATAGGTCATCATTTGTTCAAAAATGGACTTTTTGGTAGGAAAATAATGGTAAAGGGCTCCTGTTGAAACATTTAGTTCAGCAGCTATTTCTCGCATGGTGATATTATTGAATCCTTTTTTACTGAACAGCTCAAAACTACCCAGGATCATTTCTTCCCGGTATTTGGCATGATTGACAATTTTTGGCATAGACGTCCTCTTATAATATTGAATTTAAATGTTTACTCAATCGTTTACCTAAACCGATCAATGTCAATGTTGGAGGTAATCCGAACGATTCAGGAATGACTGAACAATCACATACATATAAATTATCATATTGTGTTTTTAAGTCTTTGTCCACAACATCGTTAATTTTTGCAGTTCCGCCTGGATGTGCTGCAGTATACCAGCTTTTGAATATTTTTTTGGCACCTGCATTTTTTAAAATAATTTTAGCGCGTTCATAACCATGCAGAAGACTTTTTTTATCAATAGGATCAAGCTTTTTACGAACCCCACCACCTGATGTTAATCGTCCGCCCAGATGATCTTTTTCTTTAATCATGATCGTTAAAGTCCTTGGATGAGCAGCCAGTCGATCCCATCTAAAAACCTCTGCTGAAAAGCCAAGATAAATGGGTAATGGAACAGTCATATCGGTCATCATATAGCCATCTTCCTCATAATGAAAGCCAGTAGCCATTGGAATTTCTTTCCCCCCAGAGATATCATTGACTTCACCCATAGCAACTATCAGAGGATCAAAGAAAAATTCTTTTCCGACATTGTCAAATCCTGATTTTTTCAAAATAACTGGAGTTCCAATACCGCCTGCTGAAATAATAATTTTTTTCGCATATGCTTTGGTTGGTATCATATGTTTAACATATTCTACGCCAATTGCTGTTTGACCATCAAACAGAACTTTTTTAACACGAGCATTGGGAATTACGCTGGCCCGATGTTTTTCCGCATCATCGACAAATTCTCGAGCGGTCCACTTTGCACCATGTGGACAACCTGTATTGCATAAATCACAATTGGCTCGACATTTTTCCTGATAAACAAATTTATTTAATTTTTTCCAATCAATGCCCAGCTCCTGAGCACTTTTCATTATGCGTTTGGCCATTGGCCCAATAAGATCATCCCTTAGCGGTGCTATGGGTAATTCGCTGAACGCCTCCTTTGTTTCGTCAGAAATATCAATGCCATATGATTGAAGCATATCAAGTGGTGGATCAAAAGCTGTGGCATAATAATAAACCGAGCTTCCACCAGTTGTTGTGCTTCGTACCATTGACAACATATCATATGTAAACAGAATATTTTTGAATGGGAGTCCTGTATTCTGAAGAGCCTGCTGAATACTTCCATTAATTGGTGTGCGATTGCCCCATTCCAAAATGAGAACGTCTCGGTTTTGACACGCCAGTTCTCGTGCAACTGTTGCACCGCCTGGACCAGAACCAACCACAATAGCATCATATCTTTTTTTTGTTTTCATTTTCACGTTCCTTTGATAAAAGATATTAAAATATATTTTTATATTGAACATTCGGTTTAAATCATACTTAACCTAAAAATGAATGTCAAGCATAAATAATGTTAAATACTGAATAGGTCTTGACCATTATTGCGATCAATTATTTTCTGAATAAATTAAATACACTTAAAAAATCAGTGGGAAAAGAAAAGCAATTACGTATTTATGAAGTTTATTTTAGTGCCAATGGCTTTTCTGATGATGTTGAGCGATTGTTGCATGATAGGGGAATATTAACTGTTGATTTTGAAAAGTGGGGTTTATAAAAAAAACATTGATCATCCTAAAATTTGCCTTTTGTAATGTATGCACCAATAAAATCCCGAACATTATGTTTACCTTCAAAAATACCAAAATGACCTTCACATAAGATATCAGCATCCAGAGATAATAGTAAACGAAGGGATTCCTGATATTGAGCGTGGTCTGATAATAATTGTGGATCAATGGGGCCATGGACATCTTGGCCAAATAATACCTTTTGTCCTTCTGATTCTGCCAGATAAACCACTGAGCCAGGAGAATGACCAGGAATATGAAAAGCGCTTATTTTTTTTGGGCCTAATGGAATGATTTCTTTTGGATGGGTTAGTTTTAAATCAACCGCAAAGGGATGTAATACAGCGCCATACCAGGAGGCTGCGGTAACTTCATTGTCGCCTTTTTCTAAAAACTGGGCATCTAATTCATGAGCAACAATTTTGCAATTGGTGACTTTTCTAAAGGACGCTGCACCTCCGGTGTGATCATAATGACAATGTGTCAGTAATAAATAGTCAATGTCACTAAGATGAATCCCGCAATCTTTTATATTCTGAAAAAGCTTTTTCTGATGATTTCCACATCCTGCATCAATAATGGCCGCATGACCATCTATATAGATGGCATAGATTGCGGCATCCTCGGCAGACGTAAAGTCCGAACCGCCCACCTGAAAAATTTCATTTGTTATGTTCATGGTCTGTAGTCTTTCCTACAAATGACCTGCCATTCAATTGCAAGTCTGAATATTATTATTTTGGGGCACAAAAAAGGGCATTTTAAACAAAATTGTCAGTCTATTTAGGGAACATTCAAATGATATGCCATTGAATATTCATATCATCTTTTACAATAGCGGCAATGTGATTCTTCAGGTAATAATGTTCTATCAACCATAAACGATCATGGTAGTGCAAAACCATGCCTTCATCGTCCATATCTGCAACAACATGGCACTTTAGCAAATCAGGAATTCCTGTTCCTTCTGCCTTTAAAACAGATTCTTTAGCTGTCCAACAACGAAAAAAGGAACGTTTTGAGCGATCACCTTGAATGCAGTGCCATTCTTTTTCTGATGCGACATAAGCATACATGGATTGCTGTTGAGGGCGTATTTCTTCGATATCAATGCCAATTTTTTTGTTTGAAACAACGCCACATACATATTTAGGCTTATGAGATACTGTCCAATATACATCTTTTTCTGGTTTTGGCATTCCTGTAGATGTTTGTTTTAATTGCTTGATAGATAATTGGCTTAAATGAGCGGAAATAAACACTGTTTCTCTGGACAATTTACTGATTCCTTTAACACGCTGTTGAATTGAAAAATTTGAAAATTGATTTGGAACATTTAAAATAACCGGATGTAAAGTATTTTCATTCATTATGATTTACTTATTGATTCAAGTGATAATGTAAAGCTATATCATAGATTGTTTTGCGGGATTTGCCAAATAAGACCACCATTTCTTTTACACTTTGTGACAGGGGCTGATCGGTATGCTTTTTAATATAATGACTAATTTGAGAACGTAAATCAATATTAACTGCTTGTTTGTTGTTTTCATATCCTGCAACCAAAAGCGTGCATTCACCTTTAACTTGATTTTTTTGTAAACGCCATTTTTGAATATCGGTTAAGTGTCCACTGACACATTCTTCGTAATGCTTTGTCAATTCTCGACCAAGCATGGCTTTTCTGTCACCTAAAATATGAATCAAGTGATCGATCAATATTCCAATTCTTTTGGGAGATTCAAAAAAAATAAGCGTTCTGGATTCAAAAGCCAACTGGTTTAATATTTTCTCCCGCTTGCCTGATTTTTTAGGTAAAAAACCTTGAAAAATAAAGCTATCAGTTGGTAAGCCTGAAACAGATAAGGCAGCCATTGCAGCAGAAGGGCCTGGAATGGGAACCACAGGAAGCTTGGATTCGATAGCCATAGATACAACCCGGTAGCCTGGATCTGAAATCATTGGAGTGCCGGCATCTGAAACAAGCGCAATGGCATATCCTTTTTGCAAGTGGGACATGATTTTTTCAGCACAAAAGGTTTCATTATGATCATGACATGACATCAATGGGGTTTGAATCTGATAATATCTGAGTAATTTTTGCGTTTCCCGGGTGTCTTCAGCCGCAATTAAATTAACCTGATTTAATACTTTCAGGGCACGAATAGTAATATCTTCCATGTGGCCAATGGGAGTGGCTACAATATAGAGGAATCCTGATTTAATGCATGGCATGTGATCATTTAAGTCTAAATTCAAAGGCATTTTTGATCAATCGGATATCAGTCCCGAATTTTGGGTCTTTTTGAATGGCAACGACATCAAATCGGGCACTCTGGTTATTTAATTGATTAATATGCAAATAAGTTAGCGCTGTTTTGGAAAGTCGAACCTTTTGTTTTTGGGTCAAGGCTTGTACAGCATGTCCAAACTGAGTTGACGTTCGTGATTTAACCTCAACAAACACAATAGTATGATTTTCTCGTGCAATAATATCAATTTCCCCCTGTCGGGTACGATAATTGTGCTGCAAAATTTCATAGCCTTTTTGTTTTAGATAACTGGCTGCTAATTTCTCACTGTTTCGACCCAACTGATGACGTTTATCCTGCACTTTTTACAAATTCTTTCACCTTTGAATGTCCGACGATGACCTGGACAGATAGCATATGCTTGAATAGCATTTCGATGATGTTTTTATGTACATAACCTTTGTGAGGTTTTAATCTGAACAAGTGTAAATATTGTATTCAACTGTATAGTTTCAAATTGTATAATAAAATATTGAAAAAAATCAAGAAAAAGTTTTGACATCCTTATTTCATCCAAAAATTATGAATTATGGGGAGCTGTGTTAGCAGCGTAATTGAGCGGAGATTATGATGATATGGCTTTTGCCGCCATTCTTTTTTGTTTAATCCAGTCATGCACTGAGTTTAAAGAGTTGAAGGAAAAAATATTTTCAGCAAGCTCCATCAAATCCTTTGTTGGCAAATTTCTTAATCGTGGCAATTCTCGTCTGACCTGTGAATTGAATTTTTTTGCAATTTGTATTGAAATAGTCTTTGATATACCAACATTAATACCATCTTTTCGGCCTTCTTTTCGGCCTTCTTTTCGGCCTTCTTTTTGACCTTTTTCATAAGATGGTCGTTGCAATTGTGTCATGTAGTTCATTTTATTTTCCTTTTCATATTTTTCAAGTTTTTTTGAAAAAAGCGGTTCAACTTCTTTTGGTATTTCCATAACCCAATCGATAAACCGCAAAAGATTAACAATATCCTGTTTTGAAAAGCCTTTTTTATAAAGGTGTTTGATTAAATCTAATTTTACATTAACACGCTTTTTTTTATTTTTAGCCGTTTTTATGGCACGCCAATGAACCATAGTCACTATTGCAAATGGATTATTGCTTTTTTCAAGATTATCCCATTCTTTAATGATATCTGCCAATTTTACCACTGGAAAATCAAATTTGACTTTACAATCCCATAATTCCTGCTCAAAACTGCCTGGACGCCACTTTGTATTTGTATCGCCTAAAACAGCAAAGCTGGCTGCATGTCGATCATATCGATCAAAAAGTCTATAGTTGTATGTATACATTCGTTGAGGAAATTCATTCTCTTTTTGATCCTGAATATCTGTGTGAATCAACGTCCATTTTTCTTTTCCATTTTTAAGCCAGATTTTGACCAGTTTGTCAACATACCGGCGTCCTTTGAGTGCTTTTTTCGTTACTTTTTGCAATTCTTTATCTAAAAATTCGTAACCTTTTTTCCAATCTATATCATTATATGCTTTTGGGAAATAAAATTCTATAAATTCAGGGAAATACTTTTCAATGACTTCTTTCCATGGACTATCATAATCATCTTTCTTTTCTTTGGATTGATTCATTTTTTGTTTCATAATAAGCCTTTGTTTGAATTGGTTCAATGCTGCAAAATTTCATAGCCTTTTTGCATACAATAATTGGCTGCAAATTTCTCACTGTTTTGACCCAACTGGATACACTTATCCTGAACTTTTTACAAATTCTTTTACACCTTTGAATGTCCGACGATGAATTGGGCAGATACCAAATGCTTGAATAGCATTTCGATGTTTTTGCGTACCATAACCTTTATGACGTTCAAATCCATAATCAGGGTATTTCAATGCATAATTCGCCATCAATCGGTCACGAGTTACTTTGGCAATAATGGATGCTGCTGCAATGGATATGCTTTTTTGGTCCCCTTTTTTAATGGTTTTTTGATCGATATTAGAATCAATTTTAAAAATTCCATCAATTAATAAATAATCGGGGATATGTGTTAATTGTTCGACCGAATATTTCATGGACAGGCGGGCGGCTTGAAGAATATTTATGGAATCAATAATGTCTCTATCAACAATGCCAACACCAATACTAATAGAATGGTCATAAATGGCATCAAACAGAATTTCTCTTTTTTTTTCACTCAATTGCTTGGAATCTGTAATTCCTTCTATAGGACAAGGATACTTCAAAATAACAGCGGCTGAAACAACAGGACCGGCCAAAGGACCTCGTCCTGCTTCATCAATGCCGGCTATAGTTTGATATCCACTCTGCCAGGCCTGTTGTTCAAATGTCCACACAATAATAGATTAAAAAAAAATAAAAATAGATGATAATCAAATCTTTTGGTGAAAATTTTATCAGGTGCGTCGAACTTTTATTCGAGCAGCTTTTCCGCGAAGCTTTCTTAAATAATAAATTTTTGACCGACGAACCTTACCGCGTGTAACCACTTCAATTCGGTCAATACTGGGGGAATATAAGGGGAAAATACGTTCAACACCAATTCCACCAGAAACTTTTCTGACAGTAAAAGTAGATTGAATCGATGCATTATGTTTGCCAATTACAACCCCTTGAAAAACTTGGATACGTTCTTTTTCACCCTCTTTAATTCTAACATATACTTTCACCGTATCACCGGCAATAAAATCCGGAATATCCATACGGATCATTTCTTGCTCAATTGCTCTGATCACATTCATGGCTATTTTTCCATTTCAAAATTGATTTTTGTTTTGAAGCTGAACGATTATAATTATTGTGTTCAACTGAATAAACCAATATTGTATATTAAAATATTGAAAAAAAATCAAGAAAAAAAGTTTTGACCTCCTCACGATTGCTAATATTTTGACACAAAATAATGATCTATGTTTAATGTTTAATATGTAAAATTTATATGAATCGGTGAGTTAATCAGCCTGACATTTACTTTATCTTGTGATATCACATCAACTTGACCTTCATTTTTAATTGAAATTCCACCTACTAATGTTTTTATGAGTCCAAAAGGTAAAGTGGATGAATCAGAAATGGCTGTGGATGGCAAACTATTTTTAATAACTGTCGTATTTTCATTTTCTTTCTTATCTCCAGCAGTCCACATCTGCTTTATCATTCCAAATAATTGAAAAGGGGCATGAAGTATTTTTCCAAGGCAAGCTTGATTTCCTATACATGATGTTTTAGATATTGGTATGAAAGAAAAATCTATAGGTTTAGATTCCTTTTTAGCCCCCCCCTCTTTTTGAGTCAAAAAGTCTTTTTTTGTATGTGAAAGAGGTTGTGGCTGAGCATTAGAAATATCTGATTGATGAGCATATGAATTTCCCAGTAAAAAGTTTATGGTAATTGATGAGTTGATAACAGAAATATCGATATCATCGTTTGTTCCTACTGAAATATTACCTGGATTTGATATCTTAAAACCATTTTGATCTTTTTTGATCGATATCGCGTTTAAATCAATTTGCTTAATTGAATTGATAATTTCGTGAGACATATTTGGAGATGATGCTCCAGTATTTAGAGTATTTAAAAGACCCGGAGATTGAATGGATGACAATCCAGCATAAATCAGGTTTTTTAACAACAAGGATGTTTGCTTTTTCGATGTTTCATCGCCTGACGATTCTATTGTTGACAATATTTTCATTATGTATTGAGAGTGAAATGGATCCACATTAAATGTGATATTAACAGGAGAATCTTTTACCTGTACCTTAACGTTGTCTTTACTGTGGACCTTAACATTGCCGCTATTTTCAATAACTATTCCATGTTGATCGTTGGTGTTTTCAGATTCAGTAGTGGACTTGGATTCTATATCTTGTTTGAACTGGCTTGAATTTGATTTAGTAGTTGATTGAACGTGTTGATGATCCTTTGTAAAAAGTCCTTTATAAATATTCGTACATCCGGAAACTGAGAGCAAATATGTCAATATTACGACAGAACAAATGACTAATATGTTTAACTTTCCGAATGTATTTTTCATATCAGAACTTTTTCGATCTTAGTAATAACAGATGCCACTTTTTCGATAACATCAGCTATTTTGTTTATGTCATCAATGGCAGATTTGATTACAGGTTGTGCTTTTTCTAATGCAAGTGTCGCTGATTTATATTCTTCGGTTGCTTCATTAATTGATGCTTTAATAATAACTCGCCTTTGTTCATTTATTTTATCCATTTGAGAACGAATTTTTTCAAACGCTTCTTCTGTGTTAGCATTATCTCTTAATGTTTTAAGTTGTTCATATGTGTTGTCTAATTGATCAATCATTTCTTATCTCCTTTGTTTATTGTGCTATTATTTTAATGGATTCTGCTAAATCCTTTATGGTTGTTGTTAACGATTTGATATTTGATAAATCGGATAATTTTTTATTCTCAAGAAACCTGGCAAGGGTATTATTAGCATCTATCAATGCTTTTAAAGTTGATTCAACATTACTAACAACTGAATTCATTTTGGTTTTATTTTCCAATAGTAAGTAATATCCTTTGACTGCTGTTTTTCGATTACAGCAATCTTTAATAAATCTGATTCTGGATACAGAATTTTCTAAAGTATCCATTGAATTTTTATAATCACGAATTAATCCTTTACCATCCTCAGAAAAATCATTCATTAAAAGGTAACATATTTTATTGATTTCATTTTTATACATGTATACAATTTTTTTCAAACATTTTACCTTTTTACGATTATAATAAAAAAGCGTAGCTTTTTGAAAAATTCCTCCCAATCCTTGAATGGATTCATTTATTGATAGAAAGATTTTTGTATCAAAGGAAGATATGAAAAATGGCTTGCCGGTCAATTTCGTGTATTTACCTGCTATTTGATCAAAATCGGCTGTAGATGCGGTTTTATTGAATCGGTTGATGTTAGTAAATAATTCTTCACTGTGTTTTTTGATAGTATTTGTTTGATCATCCCGAACAAGTGATAATAATAATTTACCATAATTTGAAAGCGCATTTGCGGCACGAACACGAACATGAATGGTTTCATTGTCAAAATTGCTATCAAGATTATCTGGTTTTATAGCCCCTTTAAGCTCTAAACTAATCATATTCATTTCTATGGTATCTTTTCGAAGCAGTGGAAGTTGTTTTGAAATAATTAATCCTAAGCTTTCCGAGGCTTGTCCCAGCTTATCTACAGCTTTTTTTTGATTGGTTGTTATGGCACAGCCACAAAATGAAACGATGATAATCATCAGAATGAATATTTTTTTCATCATTTTAATGACTCCCTTTGTTTTTACATTTACTAAAAAAAGCATCCTAAAGATCATATGACATACTTTAAAAAAATTTGCAAAATTTCCAATTGTTTTTTTTTTGAATTGCTTAGGAATCGTCTGAAAATAACATCCGCATTTTATGTAGATCGAGCAAAAAATTAAGGTCGTATAGAGACGTAGCATGCTACGTCTCTACGATCTATAACCACGAAATGTACAATTGTAAAAGGGGAAGTTATTTTCCGAGAATTGCTTAGGAATTCTCGGAAAATAACTTCCTCATTTCATCTGATCGGTATCATGGCTAAGTTCGTGTAGAGACGTAGCATGCTACGTCTCTACAGTACAATTTCCTCAAAACGAACAATTTCAATAATGAGAAAGTTATTTTCCGAGAATTCCTTAGGAATGCTTAAAAAATAAGTAGGTGTTCAAGGATCATTGTATAGAATAATTCAAAAATAATTATTGAATATTTTCAAAAATTATTTCATATTTTGAAATGTTTTAGAAAAGAATGGCTAATTAATAAGGAATGCTCGAAAAATATTTTTCCAATCCTACAAGACAGGCAAGTCAGACCAGTCCGACCTGTCTGGCTGGTCCGACTAACGCAAATGGGTTCGCTGTTTTCGAGCATTCCTAAGAAGAAAAATCGTAATATTTATTTTATGTTCACCTAAAGTGTAAGTCTGTGTTTGTCAGTGCTTATCCTTTCAATATTTTAAAAGCCAACATTGAACGACAATAT